>SKEM01000217.1_pt1 | contig 45435 bp, 46 predicted proteins | sample 4826731 | NCBI WGS metagenome assembly SKEM01 (sample SAMN11008809, study PRJNA524170) | human gut metagenome | biome: Human fecal sample; material: Feces; isolation source: fecal sample from pouch patient p37 | host: Homo sapiens | place: Israel: Tel-Aviv | collected 2015-07-27 | reverse complement strand
AAACAAGTAAATATATTGGTGACGATTTAGGACTTAAGTCATTACTTAATTTTTCAGATGGATGCAAGGAACCGATCAATCATTTTGAAGACAAATACCATAAAAAGTTATATCGTTGGGAGAAATTACGTAGTCGTTGGTTCTTAAAGGCTCAGCAGGAAATCGCCTGGGATCATCATAATAAAGTGTTAGTTCCACGGCAATTAGATGATTTTAAGAATTATCAGAAAGCTCGTATTATGGTGGCGAAGTATCGGCAAAAGATTGCCAACCAACGGTTGGATCAGCTACAAAAATTCACTACTAAATCGGTCAAAAAGTACGACATCAGAAAAACTTAATACTAAGGGAATGATGAAGAATCACCATTTAGCTAGAGCAATCGCTAACGCTAGCTGGTCAAAATTAGTAGATATGTTGCAATATAAGTGTGACTGGTACGGTAAAAAGCTTATTCAGGTCAATCCGTCATATACTAGCCAAATTTGTGCTAATTGTGGGAAGAATAATCATCGGTTAGGATTGAATAAATCGGAATGGTTAGCGGTACGTGAGTGGGATTGTCCAAACTGTGGTAAACATTTAGATCGTGATATTAACGCTGCACAAGTCATCTTGCAAAAAGGATTAGCTATCCGATAGATAAAGTTAGGCTCGGGACGAGCCTTGGCTAATAGTCGTAACCTCTGCTTGAAGGTTCGTTTAGAATCGGTAGGGTAAGTATGCGATGTTTCCAGAATCTCCCACTTCAAGCATTAAACCGTAGGTTTAGCTAAGTGGGAGTAGTTCAAACTCCTATCGCAAAGATTCTCGGAATTCAATGTCCGCCGGTTTATCTGACGGCTTCCTTATATCTAGGGTCCGCAATCGGATTAATTTGTTTGTATTATCTGTTCAAAGATCGATTTGATACAGGGGAACAAAGTGTTAGTTTAAATGACTTGGACAGCCTTGTCTTAATGATTGTGCTAAATATTGGCGATGGAATCCTGTTAAATTTAGGAATAAAATTATCGTCCGCAGTATCAATGTCGTTAATTAGTAATTTTGAAATCGTTGCTACGGCAGTGATTTGCGGTGAGAAAATTACAAAGAAATTATGGCTTGGGATTAGTGTGATTGTTATTGCCAGTATGGTATTATCCTTTAACTTTAGCAGTTTGAAAATTTCTTGGGGCATCATTCTGGGCTTATTGGCAACCATTTTATGGGGATTTGAGAATAATGTTACTAAAAACTATCAATAAAGAACCCTGTGCAAGTAGTAATAATTAAAGGGTTTGGTGTTGGCATTGGTAGCTACTTAATAGCGCTTGGTGTTAAAGAAACACCAGTAAAAAGCGTCTTGACCATCGTTTATTGTTTAATATTAGGATTTTTTGCGTTTGGTTTAAGCATTTTATTATATATAATGGCGCAGCGTTATTTAGGAGCGGCCAAAACAAGTGCTTATTATGCGTTAAGTCCGTTTATTGCGGTTGTTTTATTGTTACTAATATTAGGAGAAAGTCTTAGTCTTCAATTCATTATCGCGCTTATATTAATGATTGCGGGGATATTTATTGTGGTAAATGATGTACCCGTAAGTGAGAAAAGACCGACTCAAAAATATTCGTAGCACATTATAGAGAAAAGAGCACTATTTTGTCCTATTTGTCAAAAAACATTGAACTTATTTGATGATAATTGTAGCTTAGAGTTAGCAATTATTATGTTGTTTTTAATATCTTGATTAATTGTATTTTTTGGAGGAATAATTTATGAAAAAATTTAAGTTGATTAGCGGTTTATTAGTTATGTTCTTAGCATTCTTTATTTTAACGGGATATACAAATAATACTCAAAAGAATAGCAATACAATTAAGGTTACATACACTCTTAAACAAGGTAAAAAGGTGGTTGCTACTAAGAAAACGACTTTGAAAAAGAATGATAAGGTAATTACCGGATTGAAGAAAAATTGGAAAGTTAAAGAAGTTAAAGGCTTTATTACATCAATTGATGGAATGAAGGAAAACCAAAAGAAAGGAATTTATTGGACATATACAATTAATGGAGAAAAGGTTAATAAGTTAGCTAACCAGCAAACATTGAAGAATAAAGATAAGGTTCAGTTCACGTTGGATAAGGCGGAATGATATAAATGAAAGTACGTGTTCATCCAGTAAGTAAGCATATGCAGGTCAAACGAATGACGCTAATTGCGATGCTGGCAGCACTAGGGACTGTTTTACGGGTCTTTAAGATAATTCCAATCCCTAACGTTCAACCTGTTACAGATTTGATAATGATTGCAACATTAGTTCTTGGCGTTGGCTTTGGAATTTCATTAGCAATGATGATAATGATCTTGTCAAATTTGCTATTAGGTTTTGGTATTTGGACCGTGCCACAGATTCTGGCTTATGCCGTATGTGTTCTTACAGTGGCTGGTCTTGCTAAAGTAACACCCTTAAAAAAGCATTTTACATTACAGCTTATATTGGCAACTTTTCTGGGATTTGAATATGGATTTTTTGTTAGTTTAGGAATGTCAATTTATGGTGGCTGGGCTGCTTTCTTGGCTTATTGGCTTAGCGGACTGTTATTTGACCTATATCATGCATTAGGAAATTTAGGCTGTTACTTTATTTTATATAAGCCGTTAACGGTAGCATTTAAGCACTATTTGCAAGAAGGATAAATGATTTTGATAAAGACCAAAGTGGTAGGTATTTTCTATTTCTTTGGTCTTTAATTCTATCTGGCACTAGATATATCAGTAGTTTGATAGAAAATGTAAAATATAATCAAAATGTAAAAGAATGTAAAAAGAGAGTGAAATGCTATGAATAATTTACAAAGAAATCCATTTGCTAATGAATTACGATCGAACAGCTAAGCAGCAACAAAATTATGTTAATCAATATCGCCGCCGTATGATTCAACAAGATTTAATTACACCGGCTGGTAATGGTCAAGTGCGATTTAAATTACCGTTATTTAAAGAATATCTTGATGATACTCAAGATATCAATTCTGTTCGCTATGACCCATTGCTTTAACTATATAAAATAAAAATTCAGGATGAATGTCGGCGAAAAAAGGACATATTGAAGGAATCAAAAACCTCGTTAAAACACTTAGAGAGTTAGATGTAGATGAAAGAAAAATTCGTCAAAAAATTAAGGTACGATATAATCTAACCGATAGTGAAGCAGACAAGTATTTAAAATAATTAATTAAATTAGGACTTAAAAAAGCCAAAGTAGCAAAATAAATGTTACTTTGGCTTTTAATAGTTATAGTTAGAGAATTTATACTAGCCGACCTTAACTGGTGTGTCAGCTTTTTCACCATTAATTAGTTTGAAATTATTATCGAAAGCTTTAAGAACCATGTTACGGACAGCGTGAGTGGTGTAGAAAGCGGTGTGAGGGGTGACTAATACATTTGAGCGATCAATTAAGTCCTTCAAGCGCTTGTCAGGGAATTCTTTACCACGCCAATCCTCATTAAAGATACCGACTTCATCTTCATAAGTATCCATTACGAAGCCAAAAATCTTTCCGCTGTCTAAGCCTTCAATGACTGCATCGGTATCGACTAATGCACCACGGGAACAGTTAACAATTACAACGTTGTCTTTCATTTTAGCAATTGATTCCCGATTAATCATGTGGAAGTTTTCTTTAGTTGCTGGAACGTGAAGTGAGATTACATCAGCTTGAGCGTAGAGGTCATCAAGACTGTCCACGTAGTAACCTTGCTTCTTTAATTCTGGATTTTCAAATGGGTCATAGGCGATTACTTTAGCGCCAAAGCCTTCCATAATTTGCATGTAGACTTGTCCAATGTGTCCGGTACCGATAACACCAACAGTTTGGTCACGAACTTCACGACCGATTGTCGGTGCCCAGCGTAAGTCACCATTAGCAATCTTTTCGTCTAATACTTTAGTTTGACGGAGAATACGAGCAGTTTGAATAGCAGCGTGTTCTGCGATTGCGTTAGGGGAATAAACAGGAACGTTGGTAATTTCAAATCCCAGTTCCTTTGCCTTATTCATATCAATATTGTCGACACCAACGTTACGTAATGACATCTTTGTAATGCCTTGATCCGCAAGCGCTTGAAGAGTATCAGCAGTGTAATCAAGTTGCTGATAAACGACAACACCATCAGCACCCTTTGCTTTTTTAGCAGTTTCAGGAGTTAATAGTTCGCTGGTATATTCGACTTCAACTTCTGGATGATTTTCGGCCCATTCTTTGACATAAGGTTCTTCGTCTTTACGGATACTGAACGCAAAAATTTTTTTATTAGTGCTGGAAGAATTTTGCATAGATTGATTTAGTACTTGTTTGACAATCTTTTTAACTAATTCTGGGTTTACATCAACGTTAGCCATAATTTAAAAACCTCGTTTCTTTATAAGGAACTTAATCCCATATGCAAATTAAACAAACTATATTATAGCTTATAATAAATAACTAGTTAAACGCTGTCAAATAGTGAGTAATGTTATAGATAGCAGTATATGAGCTCACATTTTAATTTGCATTATTCTTATAAAAGAGTAACATATAAAAAGTTAGGTACCAAACGAGTTGACGAAAGGAAGAATTTAATGGCTACTAGTGAAGAGTTAACAAAGGAATTATTCTCTTTTTCTAATGAGATTCATCAGCGGATTATTCAAAGCCACCGGGCACATAGCGCGTTTATTGGCCGCGGTAAAATTTTGTGGTTATTGGCAAATAATGATTATGTTTATCAGAATCAACTTGCTAATCTTGCCAAAATAAAGCCGGGATCGTTAACTCAGATTCTTGAAAAAATGGAACATGAGCAATTAATTATCCGTAAACGTGACCATAACGATAAACGTTTGATTTATGTTCGCCTAAGCAATAAGGGAAAAGAGCAATTTCAAAAAAACGAAAAGTATCATCGTGATTTTCAAGAATTTATGACTGCTCCGTTAACACCGGTAGAGATAGATCAGTTTGTCGCGACTTTAACGATATTACGAAAACAATTTAATACATATATTGATCAGCATCAAAAGGAGATGAAAAATAATTGATACGGATAGCACGAAAAAATTTAGCTTTATGGGCAACCTTAGGAGCAGTTCTCTTTTTACTAATTCAAGTTTCCTGTGATTTATATTTGCCAACGGTTACTGCAGATCTTGTTAATCGTGGAATTGTCCAAAAAGATATGGGCGTGATTTGGAGTAAGGGAATTAAGATGCTGATTGTCGCAGCAATCGGTCTTCTCGCTGCGGGGCTTAACGTTTACTTTGCGGCCACCCAATCAATGAGGGTTGGTGAAAAATTAAGGGGCCAAATTTATCATAAAGTTTTACGTTTTTCTAATCGTGAGATGGATGAATTCGGGGACTCTTCATTAATTACGCGTTCGACTAATGACATTGTGCAGATTCAAAACGTAATGGTTCAAATGCTACGGATGATGCTTCAAGCGCCGGTTATGCTGGTTGCTGCGTGTGTTTTGGCTTATATTCGCGAACCGCGGCTGACAAAAGTGTTCTTTATCAGTTTGCCTATCTTAGCGATTATTGTAATGATGGTGATGTACTTTGCAGTGCCATTATTTAAGAGTATTCAGAAAAAGACGGATCGCATTAATCTGATCTTCCGTGAAGGGCTCACAGGAGTACGTGTTATTCGGGCCTTCCGCCAAGATGAACGCGAACAAAAACGTTTTAAAACTGCTAATGAAGATTACACGCAAACCGGGATCAAGGCTTTTACGATTGTTTCGACATTATTTCCGGTTGTAACGCTGATTTTAGGGATGACTAATGTTGCTATCATCTTACTTGGTGGTCACCTTGTGGCAAGTATGAATATGCAGGTCGGTGATTTAATTGCTTTTATGACCTATGCTACTCAAATTATGATTAGTTTTATGATGCTTTCAATGATTTTTGTTTTTGTTCCACGGGCTTCGGCATCTGCTGCACGGGTTAACGCTGTTTTAGACCAGCCAATTAGTATCCATGATGCAGCTAAAAAAGACCAGGAGAAGATTTCAATCGATCAACCAGCATCCCTAGAATTTAAGGACGTTTACTTCCGCTTTAACGGTGCGGAAAGACTTGCATTACAGGATTTGAACTTTAAAATTACTGCGGGACAGACTTTAGCAATCATCGGTGGAACCGGCTCTGGTAAATCAGCTTTAGTTAACTTAATTCCGCGTCTTTTTGATGTCGAGAGTGGTGAAATTAAAGTTAACGGAGTACCAATTAAAAAGCTCAGTCAGCATGACCTTCATAAAGTTATTTCAATTACGCAACAGCAAGCAGTTCTCTTTAGCGGGACAATTCGTTCTAATCTTCAATTTGGGTATGAGGAAGCAACGAATAAAGAAATGTGGCATGCACTTGAAATTGCACAAGCAGCAGATTTTGTCCGTGAAGAAGGCGGATTGGACGCAGTTGTTGAGCAAAACGGGAGTAACTTTTCTGGTGGTCAACGTCAACGGTTAGCGATTGCTCGAACAATTATTAAGCCCGCATCGATTTATGTTTTTGATGACTCATTTTCGGCCTTGGATTTTGAAACTGATGCAAAACTCCGGGCTGCTTTAGCAAAAGACCCGCAAATTCAGCAGGCGGTTACGGTAATTGTTGCCCAACGGATTTCAACGGTTGTCGATGCTGACCAGATTATTGTTCTTGAAGAAGGCCGGGTAGTTGGTCAGGGGACTCACCAAGAATTAAAGGCCCATAATAAGACTTACCAGCAAATAATCCAGTCACAGGTTGAGAAAGGGGATGTCGATCGTGCGTAGAGGACCACGTGTACCTGAACAAGCGCAGCATTTTTGGCCAACTACTAAGCGTTTGATTGCTTACTTACGGCCTTGGCGTGTGGGTGTTATTGTATCGATCTTTCTGGCAATTGTTTCAGTTATCCTCTCAATCTTGGCACCTAAAATTTTAGGTGAAGCCACTACTATTATTTATGATGGAATGTTAAAAGGATATGCGGAAATAAAAGCAGGAGAACACCTAAGCACGCTTCCCATTAATTTCAACCGCATTTGGCAGATTGGAATTACTGTTATCTTGCTATACCTTTTTTCCGGTTTGTTCAGTTTCTTGCAATTACAAATCATGACACGGGTATCACAGCGTGTTGTGTATAATTTGCGACAAGACTTTGAAGAAAAGATGCGACGGGTACCTATTAAATACTATGATACCCACAATAACGGGGATATTATGAGTCGAATGGTTAACGATATGGATAATATTGCCGGAACACTCCAGCAAAGCCTAATTCAGATTATTACCAGTGTATTAACGGTTATTGGCGTCTTTATCTTAATGCTAACCATTAGTTGGAAGTTAACCATTATTGCGCTTGTGACGATTCCGCTGAGCATTTTAGTTGTTGCGTTTGTTGCGCCTACTTCACAACGATTATTTGGCCGCCAGCAAGCAGCCTTAGGAAAAATCAATGACCAGGTCGAAGAAACCTATGCTGCTCATACAATTGTTCGGACGTTTAATAAAGAAGAGGACGAAGAAAAAGAATTTAATCGGCGTAACCATCAATATTATCAATCAGCGTGGAAAGCGCAATTCTTTTCTAGTCTAATGATGCCGATGATGATCTTTATTCGAAATGTCGGCTATTTAGTTGTTGCAGTTGTTGGTGCAATTCAGGTTATCCACGGCCAAATTACACTTGGTAATGTTCAAGCGTTTCTGCAATATACCAACCAGTTTTCACAACCAATTGCGCAAATTGCCAATCTTAGTAATACCATCCAGCAGACAATTGCTTCTGCTGAACGGATTTTTGAAGTGCTTGATGAGCCGGAAATGGACGATAAGATTAAAGAGACGCCAGTATTGGCAGGCACAAACTTGCCAAAGGTTGAGTTTAAAGATATTCAATTTAGCTATACTGATGAACCGCTTATTCAAGACTTTAACCTTAAGGCGCCACGGGATAAGATGGTTGCGATTGTTGGTCCAACCGGTGCCGGAAAGACAACTATCATTAACCTTTTAGAGCGCTTTTACGACCCTCAAGGCGCACATTTATCTCAATGGACAAGATATTAGCTCTATGACCCGCGATGATTTGCGGAAACATATCGCAATTGTTCTTCAGGATACGTGGCTCTTTACGGGGACAATTTTTGAAAATATTAAGTATGGGAACGAAAATGCATCAGATGAGGAAGTTTATCATGCGGCAAAAATGGCACGGGCTGACGCGTTTATTCGTGAATTGCCTGATGGTTATCAAACAGTGCTGGATGAATCGGCATCTAATATTTCGCAAGGGCAGCGTCAACTACTAACGATTGCTCGGGCATTTTTAGCTGATCCAGAAATCTTGATATTAGATGAAGCTACGAGTTCTGTTGATACACGGACAGAGGTATTAATTCAAGAAGCAATGAATGCATTACAGCAGGAACGAACTAGTTTCGTTGTTGCACACCGTTTATCAACAATTCGCAAAGCTGATCAAATTGTAGTTGTTAATCATGGGAAGATTATCGAAACCGGTAATCATGAATCATTGATGAATCAAAAGGGATTCTATGCGGCACTTTATAATAGCCAATTTGCAGGAAATTAGCTTAAGACTAGCAAAAAGCGACCAGAATCGGCGGAGAGGCTGATTCTAGTCGCTTTTTTTAGAGAAAAATTATTAACGAATTGGACATGCACCGCCAGCACAGTCGGACTGATCAACAAGGTCAAGTGCTTTATCCTGTTGTTGCGCGTTAAATACATCAATTACATTACCAGTAATTTCGGCTTGTCGTTTAACGAAAAATTCTTTAGTGATTGGTTCTTTAGGTGCTTGTTTTAGCGAACCGCCATAATAAGGTAATAGTGAAGTAGATTTGATTCCGTTAAGGTACTGCTTTAATAGTACCGGAATTTGGGCAGCTTCTTTATTTTGGAAGGTAATGGTACAGCTAACGGCATTATCAGACCAGTATTTCTGTAAGAACGCCTGAGTAGCGAATTGTTCTGCAATTGATACATTTCCAGCAGAAGCAAAGTTTTTGTTTTCAGCATTAGTTGCCTTAACCGGGAATTCAACACAGATAGTATGGTCAGTATAAATATCAGGTTCCATCCGATAGCCGCATTCTTTTAATGCATCAAGCAGCGGATCAGTATCCTGAAAACGAATCCGTTGAATAAGGTAGCCAGCATAGTGGAAGTGCATTCCTTCAGAAACACCAGCTAATTTTGCTACTGTTCCAGAAGGTTTAACAGTAGTATGTTTGATTGACAGATTACAATTCAATTCAGCAGAGTATTCCTTATCGGCGTTAATTACCGCTTGATACAGGGTGTTGAACTTGTCAATTACTCGTTGGTCGTAGACAGGTTCCATTACTCCATCATTATTTTTTGCAAAGCCGGTTACTACGCGGTTACCAAAATCGTTTAAAATCCAATCTTGTATTCCTGACATTGAAATCCCAATGCGCCGGTTTTTCTGGATCATTTTACGGGAGACTTCCCAATCATAGTGACTAAATGTAACCCGCTTTGCAAAACGAACGCCAAGCCGAAAAGCATCATTAAGGTCCCAGCCTTGTTTTTCAGCGACAAGCGGGAAAACTTCAAACAGGTTACAAGGTTCGCCGTTAGCAAGAGAAATTTCGCCACACGGGTTAGTTCCTTCAACGTCGCCATCGATATTTTTCTGGTAGCCATCAGCTATTCGGCCATAATTTTTCGATAGGCTAGTATTGACGATTCCTGGTTCACCATTTTCTTGAATGGAATCAGCGACCTCTTGGAAGTGGTCAAAATCCTTATCAATACTAATGCTGTTATTTGATGCCCACCGGTGATGCTGGAGCTTTTCTTGGTCTTGCTTCATTGTAATAAATTGGTGATTATTTCCTGAACCAAGAGCTAGTTCAGCTGAACGACGAACGTTACCAGCGACGACAGCTTTGCCGATTAGATTACAGATATCGGTACAGTCAACGGCGCTTAGGTTCGTACCGACTTTAGCGTTAAGCACCTTGTTAACATCTTGAAGCATTTCAATTAGGGGTGTAGGGCCAGAAGCAGTACCGCCAAAGCCGTGGATTTTAGCACCACGTGGACGGATATTGGTCATATCCAAAATAAGCTTATTTACATTATTTTGGTTGGTGTTTTTAAAGTGAAGGTCAATTAATTGAGCAACAGCAAGTACCCAGCCTTCACGGGTATCGGGAAGCTGATAGTAAATTTCATTTTCCTGGAGCGGCTTTTTGATATCATTTCGATCGAAAGCGCCGGCACTAATTGATTCATCATAAGAAGCACTGCTTTTATCAATTACGATGGATAAGTTAATTTTGTGATCTACGCTTGGAATTTGATTAATGTTATCGTCTGTCACAGAAAAGCCGACACCGCCACCCTTCATTAATTCGTCAAAGAGAAAAGCAAAAGGCATTGATACTGCTACTTGCTCATTATTTAAGTAGCTTGGCTGAATGTGACTATCACCATATTTCTGGGGACGAATAGCAATGAACCAGCAATTGTTTAGTGAGTCACCGGTCCGTTTCTGGTAATCAGTACCTGAAATCCATAAATTTCGCCCAGATGGTGTTGCACCGAGACCGTAGATTAATTTGAATAACTGTTCTGCTTCAGTTGTTAACTCATCAATAACAGCTTGGGATGGGTTATCATTAAGACGGGGATCAAGGTTAATGTTTCCTTCAATAACGCGTTTAACGGTTTCTTTCCATTCTTCAGTTCGATCCTTATCTGCTTGCCACCGAGCATATGTCCGCTTATATGTAACCCAACCGAGCGGACCCCAATGTGGTGTGATTTTTTTAGTAGCTTGATCAATAAATGATTCTTTAAGTGTGATTTTTTGCATGGTAATTAGTGCTCCCTTTAAATTAGATAACACAATATATGGTAATCTAATTCAGCGTGATATACAACATATAGTGATTTTTAAAAACCGCAATGAATTAGACGATCATTGCGGTTCAATCAAATTATAAAAATTTAGTTATAGGTTCTTGTCGATTTTGAAGGTAAGTTTAGAAAGCTCTAACCCGTGCATAACTAATTCAGCCATTAGGTTCTTAGTTCGCTTAGCCATTTCAGCAACCATCTCATGAGTCTTGGAACTCAAAAAGTCGCTAACTTCACTAGGTGCCATCCCCTTAACTTGTGGAGCAATTTCATTAACCCAGCGGTACAAATATTCGCGTGAATCTTTGAGGTAATCTAAGTCTTCCTTAGAGAACTCAGCGTGGTGTGATTCAACAAGCATTGAAAGGGTACGGTACATCCAATAAGCACTCTTAAGATCCATGTTGAGTTTTTCTGGTGTTTCACGGTAGCTGACATCAATATCTTCGGCGTTTCCGAAAAATGGAATATAAGGAGTAAATGTTGGTACGCCAAAGCTCATCCACATAATAGTTGAAGCAGCTTCTGGCAAATCATTCCGAACCTGCAGAATATGGGAATTCTGTGTTCGATTTAGAGAAATTGGCCGGAAAAGCTGTTTTTGCTGTTCAGTTCCTTCGTGACCGAGGGGATCGTAAGGAGTTCCTTGGTAGTGACTGCTGAGGATTTTTTGCACGTCTTCAAGGGTAACACGGTGATTGGTTTGCATGATAAATGGAATATCAAAATCCAAGGGATCGAATTCTACGCTGGGGTTTAATACCTTATGACCATACCATTGACGTGGTGTGTTGTAATGTTGGTCGAATACGTCAGCAGTCCCAAAGATATGGCGGAAGTCCCAACCATATTTATCAGGGTTGAGGTGGTTTTTCTCAACGAATTCTTGGATGCCGTCAGACCACATAAAGTTATCAGGGTCATTAAAGTCAACTTGCTGGATTGCTACTCGATTTCCAGTTACGGCATAAGAGTCATCGGGGATCCGTTGAGCAACCCAGTGGTGACCAGTGACGATTTCCATATACCATACATCTTTTTTGTCGCTGAATATAATACCGTTTCCTTCAGCAGAACCGTATTTGGCGACTAGTTTACCAAGGTATGCAACCCCGTCACGAGCGCTATCGATAAAGGGAAGGGTAGCAGCGACCACAAGATCTTCATTGATTCCGGTTTCGGTATTAAGCGGATCGCAGGCAAGGACGCGTTCATTTGCATAAACACTTTCGGTTGCACTCATTCCAACATTTTTTTCGTTAAAGCCGCTCTCATCGAATACCCCTTCAGTTCGATAATCAACATTAGGAGTACCTTGATAACGATAACCATCAGCAGGGCGATCAATTACACATTTATTTAAGTATGCCTTTACTTGGTTAGGGTGATTATGATATGCGGGATAAGTAACGAAGCGTTGGGGCGTAAGTGGACCAAATGTATCATCATTCCGTGCTGCCATTGTTGAACCATCAATCGTTGCGTTGCGACCCACAAGGACAGTGGTACAAGCAGATAAATTCTTTTTCATCTTTTCAGGACCTTTCTATCAAACAAACTACAATAATCAGTTTAATCTTCAACATTAACCGGGTCAATCGTCAAGAAACTACTTTTGTTCTAAATCAGCGAAAGTAGCATGAACTAGGGTGGCAAGATCTTCGGCATTTAATTTAATAGAACGGCCCACTTTACCTGACGAAACGAAAATATCGCCTTGTTCTCTGGCCTCGTTATCAATAAAAATAGGGTATTCAAACTTCTCGTAAATTCCTACAGGGGTGTTAGCACCATGCACATATCCGGTAGTTTTGAGAAGATTTTTTAGCGGCACCATATTAACCTTTTTATTGCCCGAAACCTTAGCAAGCTTTTTCTCATCTAAGTGTGTATCGACTGGGATGACGCCAACTAGCGGTCCGGTTACGTTACCGGTTAATACTAGGGTCTTATAAATAATATGTTCGTCAACCCCGGTATGATCAACACTCATTGAACGTACATCGCCATCTTGGTGAGTCGGAAATTCAGCTTGCTCGTAAGCAATGTTATTTTTATCGAGGATTTGTTCTACCTGTGTTTTTTTCATTTTGCTTTTTTTATTTTTTTTACTCATAAAAATTTCCTCCTAAGTTTATCTGGGACGCACCAATATTTTACAAAAGGATCCCAATTTAAAATAGGTCTGCTATACTAAAAGTGTAGCTTAAATTGCGAATTAATTAAATCCGAGGAGTTAATTAGATGGCAGACTTAGTATATCGCTCAGTGATGCGTGATATAAAACAAAAAATACTAGACAATAAATACCAAGGGATGCGTTTACCTGATGAACGAAGCTTAAGTGAAATCTATCAGGTAAGCCGCAGTTCCATAAAACGGGCATTGGGAGTGCTCGCTCAGCAAGGAATTATTTTTAAGAAACGCGGATCCGGTACATTTATTAATCCGTTATACCTAAAAAACCAGTCATTGTTCCATTATGAAGGTAGTAATTTGGGTGTAACGGACAGTTTCCAAGTAGATGGTAAAAAGCAAGGAATAAAATTACTTGATTACCAAGTTGTTCCTGCAAGTAAAGATGTTCAAGAAGAACTATTTCTTAATGATAACGACTTTGTTTATCAGATTAAACGGCTACGGTTAATTGATGATCAGCCGTTTATGATTGAAACGGGTTTTATTCCAATTAGAATTACGCCCACTCTTTCTCCCGAAGTTGTTAATGGGTCAATTTTTAATTATTTAGAAGATATGATGGGGAAAAGGGTTACAAAGTCATTTATGACGATTGGTGTTTCGCCGTCAACAAATGAAGATCAAGACTTATTGAAGTTGAATGAAACAGAGCCGGTTGGAACAATTGAAGGGATTTTCTTTTTGGATGATGGGACGCCGTTTGAAGTTTCTAATATGCGAATTCACTATAAATACATGAAATATAGTACTTTTGTTAGCCTAGACCAAGAAAACTAGTGAATATGATAGCAGTATTTAAAGTATTAAAATAGATGTAAAATTTATTTTTTTCAAAAGAAATTTTAATTGTACACTGTTGGTATTGAACGGGGTTAAACAAAGGTAAATTAGCATTTCTGCGGATTAAGATAAATAGAAAAATGTTAAAGAACACCTTAAAAAGATTAATTTTTTATAATTGGACCGTATCAATTTGTAAAAAGGTTGACTTTTTGAAAAAACAGTTTATCATTAACATTGTAAATTTAATGATTTACGTTATGTTGTTATAGAGCACAGGACGTATTGATTTATATAGAAGGAGTGTTTATTAGAATGGCAGTAGATTACGATTCCAAGAAGTATTTGGAAAGTGTTGATGCTTACTGGCGTGCAGCTAACTACCTTTCAGTTGGTACTTTGTTCTTAATGGGTGATCCATTATTACGCCAACCATTAAAGGCTGAAGACGTTAAGCCTAAGCCAATTGGTCACTGGGGTACTATTGTTCCTCAAAACTTCATTTACGCACACTTAAACCGTGTAATTAAGAAGTATGACCTTGATATGTTCTACATTGAAGGTTCAGGTCACGGTGGCCAAGTTATGGTTAACAACTCATACTTGGATGGTTCATACACTGAAATTTATCCTGAATACACACAAGACACTAAGGGAATGGCTAAGTTATTCAAGCACTTCTCATTCCCAGGCGGTACTGCATCTCACGCCGCACCTGAAACTCCAGGTTCAATCCACGAAGGTGGGGAACTTGGTTACTCACTTTCACACGGTGTAGGTGCTATCTTAGATAACCCTGATGTTATTGCCGCTGTTGAAATTGGTGATGGTGAAGCTGAAACTGGTCCATTAATGGCATCATGGTTCTCAGACAAGTTCATCAACCCAATCAAGGATGGTGCGGTATTACCAATCATCCAAGTTAACGGATTCAAGATTTCTAACCCTACTATTCTTTCACGGATGAGTGACGAAGAACTTACTAAGTACTTTGAAGGTATGGGCTGGAAGCCATACTTCGTATCAGCTTACAAAGAAGCTGACCGTGATGGTGAATTCGATGGTTACAAGCCACACATGGAAGTTCACGAACAAATGGCTAAGACTATGGATAAGGCTGTTGAAGAAATCAAGGCTATCCAAAAGAACGCTCGTGAAAACAACGATGATTCATTACCACAATGGCCATTAATCATCTTCCGTGCACCTAAGGGTTGGACTGGTCCTACTAAGGATCTTGATGGTAACCCAATCGAAAACTCATTCCGTGCTCACCAAATTCCTATTCCGGTATCACAAGATGACATGGAACACAAGGACATGCTTATTGACTGGATGAAGTCATACAAGCCAGAAGAATTGTTTGATGAAAACGGTCACCCAGTTGCTCTTGTTGAAGAGAACACACCAGAAGGTAACCGTCGTATGGCTATGAATCCTATCACTAATGGTGGTATCGATCCTAAGCCACTTGTATTACCAAACTACCGTGACTTTGCTGTTGACGTTCAAACTCCAGGTTCTGTTGTAAAGCAAGATATGCTTGAATGGGGTAAGTACCTCAGCAAGATGGCTGAATTGAACCCAACTAACTTCCGTGGATTTGGTCCTGACGAATCTAAGTCAAACCGTCTTTACGCATTCCTTGACAACCAAAAGCGTCAATGGATGGAAGGCATTCACGAACCAAACGATGAAAACGTTGCTCCACAAGGTCGGATGATTGATTCTCAATTATCAGAACACCAAGCTGAAGGATTCCTTGAAGGTTACACATTAACTGGTCGTCACGGATTCTTCGCAACTTATGAAGCATTCGGTCGTGTTGTTGATTCAATGCTTACTCAACACATGAAGTGGTTACGTAAGGCTAAGGATCTTTACTGGCGTCGTCAATACCCAGCATTGAACTTTGTTGATACTTCAACTGTATTCCAACAAGACCACAACGGTTACACTCACCAAGATCCAGGTCTATTGACTCACTTATTTGAAAAGGAACGTCCAGACCTTGTTAAGGAATACTTACCTGCTGATACTAACTCACTTATGGCTGTATCAAACAAGGCATTCCGTAACCAAGAATGTATCAACCTCTTTGTAACTTCAAAACACCCACGTGCACAATGGTTCTCCATTGATGAAGCTACTGAATTAGTTGACAATGGTCTTGGCTACATCAACTGGGCATCTACTGACCAAGGTAGCGAACCAGATGTTGTATTTGCTTCAGCTGGTACTGAACCTACTGAAGAAGCTCTTGCAGCTATTGACATTCTTCATGACAACTTCCCTGAATTGAAGATTCGTTACATCAACATCATTGAAATCATGAAGTTGATGAAGCAAGACAAGAACCCAGAAGGTTTGTCTGACGCAGAATTCAACCGTTACTTCACTACTGACAAGCCAGTTATCTTTGCATGGCACGGATTCCGTGACATGATCCAAGCATTGTTCTTCGATCGTGCAAACCGTAACGTTCACATTCACTCATACGAAGAAAATGGTGATATCACCACTCCATTCGACATGCGTGTATTAAACGAACTTGACCGGTTCCACTTAGCTAAGGATGCTATCCAAAGCGTTCCTGGTTACGAACAAAAGAGTGCTGCATTTGTTGCCAAGATGGACAACATGATTAACAAGCACAACCACTACATTCGTTCAGAAGGTAAGGACTTACCAGAAGTTACTAACTGGACTTGGAAGGGTCTTAAGTAATCAGCTACTGATTGCTAATTAAACACTTAATAAATTAAGAAAAGAGATCGAGTTTAACTCGGTCTCTTTTTGTTTAGAAATATAAAAATTGGTTAACTTGCTTACCTGTAAAGCCTTTAAAATAAGAATAGACTTTAAATGAAGATAATATTATTTTTGTTATAAAGGATAGAAGGTGGAGCTTATCAATACGAAAAAGAAAAATCCTAAAAAGTTATCGTTCATTTCACTTTTTAGGTATTAATGGTGTTATTGGGTCAGGTGCTTTTTTGCTACCACAAGTTATCTATAAAGATATGGATTTAGCAAGTGTCCTTGTTTTACTCTGTGCCGCTATTACGGTTAGCATGGTTGCGTTATGTTATGCGGACCTTTCTAGTTGTTTTACAGGATCAGGTGCGGCTTGGCTTTATTCATATAATGTATTTGGCCGGTTTACTGGCTATGAGCTCGGCATCTTTACGTGGCTTTTAGGATGCTGTACTTTATCTGCCGAAGTGGTAGCCTTATTGACAACTCTCCGAAGCTTTTTACCACTTTTTAATATTCATTGGGTATACTATGTTTCTGTTTTTGGCTTAATTTTATTATTTTCAATCATTAACTTCTTCGGCCGGACGCTTGTTAAGTTGGTCGATAACCTCTCTTCAGCTGCAAAAATGATTACGATCCTTGCTTTTATTGTTATTGGCGTTTTTTGTATTCACTTTGCTAATTTTTCACCGGTAATCCCTCATGCAGCAACCACCGGGGCAATGCCGCTTGCCAAACATTTTGGAGCAGCCTTTAGTGTTGTCTTCTATATGTTTACTGGCTTTTCCTTTATCCCAATTGCTGCAAAACAAATGACCGATCCAGAGAAAAATATTCCGCGCGTATTAATTGCCGTAATGGTTAGTGTAACGATTATGTATTCGCTAATGATGCTAGTAGCAATCCGTATTTTAGGAACTAGGATGTCAAAGTATAGTACACCAATTGCCAATGCCTTTGGAACTGGTGTCGGTAAATGGGGGGTACATTTTAGTGATTGTGGGAATGTTGATCAGTATTTTTGGGGTAGCGTTTGCGGCCTCCTTTAACACTCCGTCATTAATTTCCTCACTAGCGAATGAACACGCAATGTTACCAAAGTGGGTTGGTAAAAAGAACCGCCATGATGCACCATGGGTAGCGATTATCCTGACAGCCGTTGTTTCGATGTTATTAGTTACTCAATCTTACCTCTTTCTTGTTTCTTGTATTGTGCTTGCTTCGTTTGTTCAATATGTTCCATCAATTTTAGCAGTAATTAAGTTTAAACATACTAATGAATTCCCTAATCACGGGTTTAAGCTTCCAGGAAAATATATCATTCCAGTGTTAGTACTCTTAATCTCATGCTATATGAGAACCAATTTTACAATTAAGACGATTACAGTTGGTGTTGTAGTTGCCGTATTGGCTGCGGTTTCTTACTTCTTTATCAAGGCGGATGAGAAACACGAGGCACACCACCGTGCAATGTTGGAGAAGCTAAAACATTAAATCAAACAGTGTATAATAAGTGGGAGGTGGTTTGATGGAAATAACAATCAAACGAGATGGTCTAAAGCTATATGGCCTTCTTGAGGGAACAACGACGATTAAAAACGATACAGTCGCAATTCTGATGCATGGCTTTAAGGGCAATCTGGGATATGATGATTCTAAAATTCTGTATGCTCTTTCGCACTATTTAAATCAACAAGGAATTTCAACGTTACGCTTTGACTTTGATGGGACTGGTCATAGTGATGGTGAATTCAAGGATATGACAGTTTTTAGTGAAATTCTGGATGGAATGAAAATCATTGACTATGCTCACACAACTATGCAATCAAAGAAGATTTACCTAATTGGTCATTCGCAAGGTGGGGTAGTTGCTTCGATGCTGGCGGCTTATTATCGCGATATTATTACAAAACTAGTACTGCTGGCACCTGCTGCAACCTTGAAAGATGATGCACTAAAAGGAGTTTGTCAGGGAAGCCAATATGACCCTAACCATATACCAGAAACGGTTGATGTGCATGGCTTTACCGTTGGCGGCGACTACTTCCGAACGGCGCAGCTTTTACCAATTTACGAAACAGCGCAACATTATAGTGGCCCCACACTGCTAATTCATGGGTTAGCTGATAATGTGGTTTCCCCTGAAGCATCAAAGAAATATAATGTAATCATGCCTAACAGTGAGTTGCATTTAATTCCTGGAGAAGGGCATATGTTTAATGGCTCACGACGCCAAGAAATTTTGAAACTAGTAGCTAACTTTTTAAAAAATTAGTTTTAAAGGATCGTTAACATTTGAAAGGATGTAACGGTCCTTTTTGATTAAAATGTACTTCTGTTCCAGCGACTATTTCATGGTATAATTTAGCGTCAGATTAAATTGAGAGAAAAGGAGCGAGTGATTAACTATGAACTCAATTAAAGCAGCGTGTAAAACCTACTTGGTAATTGGGTCGCTAATTTTTGGAATGTTATTTGGGGCAGGAAATTTAATTTTTCCTGTATATTTAGGACAATTAGCCGGTAACCAGTGGATAGCAGCAACGGGCGGATTCTTGCTTTCCGGTGTTCTTTTACCGCTATTTGCATTACTATCGATTAGTATTACACATGCAAATGGATTATATGAACTAGCTTTACCAAATGGGAAAAGGTTTGCCCTTATTTTCCTTATCCTGGTTCAAATAATTATTGGACCTTTATGTGCAACCCCGCGTACGGCAACTGTTCCTTATACGATTGGAGTTGCGCCATATTTAAGTAAAGGGATGCAAGCCTGGGGATTATTAGCTTATACCGGAGCATTTTTTCTAATTGTTTACTTTTTTGCAACGCGTGAAGGAAAAATCACCGAAATAATTGGTAAGGTTTTAAATCCAATTTTCCTTATTATGTTATTTTTGATCTTTCTTCTCGCCTTTGTTCATCCAATGGGAAGTGCAACTATTCCCCAACCAACTCCAGAATATGTTAATCATGCCTTTAGTAATGGTTTTATTCAAGGATATAATACTGTTGATGCATTAGCAGCATTGGTTTTTGGCGTTACGATTATTACCGCAATTCGCCAACTTGGTTTTAAATCTCAACAATCAGTTTCACTTGCTACTACTAAGGGTGGAATGATTGGAATTTTGGGAATTGGGATTTTGTATATTGGACTAATTTATTTGGGAACAACGAGTCGGCATCAATTCACAATCGCAGCCAATGGGGGAACAACATTAAACCAAATTGCTCATTATTATATGGGAGATTTTGGAAATGTATTATTGTTAACCCTTGCGACAATCACGTGTATGACAACGGCGATGGGGTTAGTAGTCGCTTTTGCCCAGGACTTCCACTATCGTTTCTCCCAGATTTCTTATAAAGCCTTTTTACGTGGAAATTGCCTGTTGTCATTTCTAGTTGCTAACATGGGACTGGACCGGATCGTTTCATGGTCGATACCAGTTTTAATGTTTCTTTACCCGCTAGCCATTGTGTTGATCCTACTAGGTATTTTTTCGCCCCTATTCAAGGGAGCTTCGTTAATTTACCGAATCACGACAGGTATAACAATGATTCCTGCATTTTTTGATATGGTAAATGCTTTCCCACCGGTTTTACGGGATACCACATTTAGCATGTCATTAATCCATTTTGCAGAAAAATACTTTCCCTTGTACCAACTTGGCTTTAGTTGGTTGCCTTTTACCCTGGTGGGCTTATTCATCAGTATTTGTATTTGGTACCCTCAACAGCGGAGTCGTGTATAATATAAGAGAAATGAGGTGAGGAGTTATGCAACGACAGTATTTGAGTATTGATATTGGTGGGACAGAGATAAAGAGTGCATTAATTGATCACTCTGGTAATATTTTTGAGAGAAACCATGTCCCAACTCCTCATCAAAAAGAAGCGTTTCTGGCTGCAATCTTTGCTGTGGTTGAGCCAGTTTTAGAAAAGGTTACTGCGATTTGTGTCAGTCTTCCAGGAGTCGTTAATCCAACGACTGGAGAGGTAAAGTTTACTGGTGCCCTTGGCTTTATGGGGACCTTTAACTTTGCGGCCTATCTGGAATCACGAGCTCATTGCCCAGTATATGTTGGTAATGATGCTAATTGTGCGACATTAGCAGAAATGTGGCTTGGCAATCTCAATGGTATCAGTAATGGTGCTGTAATTACATTAGGAACTTCCGTTGGCGGCGGGATTGTTATTAATAATCAGCTCTTGCATGGACCACATTTTCAGGCCGGTGAATTAAGTGCCATGATCATTGATAATGATGCGCCTGAACTTCACTATTCGACAATGGGGGCTACTACTTCAGCAGTTAAGATGATTGAAACCATGGCTGATATTTGTGATATTAAGGATAAAACTGATGGCCGACGAGTATTTAAAGAAATTAATTGTCATAATCCAGTTATTTGGTCCTTATTTGAAGGATTTTGTCGGCGAGTAGCTGTTTTGATTTTAAATATTCAGACATTTGTTGACCTTGAACGTGTGCTCATTGGTGGTGGCATTAGTACGCAAAAAATTTTAATTGATGAAATAAAGAAGCAATTTATGATTCTGCAGAAGAGTGATTACCGTCTTCATGATGATGTTACGATGCCAGAAATAATGACCGCAAAGTTTGGCAATGAGGCTAATTTATTAGGTGCATTGTATGGATTGTTATTGACAATTGAATGAAAAAAGAGAGTGAGTGGGAATTAACCTTCTCGACAAGACGGTGGGCTAAGGATAGAACGGTGATTAGCACGGCACGGGCTGATTAGCGTTCGAACTTAGCCTCGAGCCTTGTGGTTACGACGCGAAGCTAGTTCCGCGATATCTTAAATAATGTTCGTATAAATAAAGAGGCTGTTGAAAAAACGAAGTTTTTTCTCAGCCTCTCTCTTTATCAACAACCTATTTTCTATACGGATAATGCGCCATTGCGGGGACTTCATTCCATGGAACGGGGAAACCAGCACCATGAGCACAGAAGACAGAATCAGGAGTGTTCTCTAGGTCAGCAACCGGATCATAATTAACATCTTTAATAACATCTTCAGCATTATGACATGGATAATAGCCAGCAACAACAAGCTCGAGCTGACCCTGGCCGTGAGTGTAGGTGCGAACGCTTTGGACATAGTCGCGCATGCCCACAACAGGAGCAGTTCCCGTAATCAGGGTTAGGTCTTGACTATTAGCTTCATCAAGCGCGAACGTACCATGCATTTGTTGAATATCATTAATTGCGCGTCCTACTTGGTCATTCGGTACTTTAAGGTGGAAAGCATACCAAGGCTCTAATAATTGACATTTGTTTTGTTCCTTCAATTCCATCAATCCTTGGCGAACCGCTCGCCAACTAGCCTGACGAAAATCTCCACCAACTGTATGTTTAATATGGCCGCGACCACCAATGAGGGTAATTCTGACATCGGTAAGAGGAGCTCCTATAAGAACTCCTAAATGTTCTTTGGCCTGTAAACTAGTTAAGATCTGGTGTTGCCAATTGCGATCCAGAATATCAAGACTGCAGTCACTGTTAATTGTAATTCCAGAGCCTTGTTTTCCTGGTTCTAAAAGAAGGTGGGCCTCAGCATAGTGACGTAATGGTTCAAAGTGACCGACCCCTTCGACTTTGTTAGTAATCGTTTCTTGATAAAGAACGTTTCCCTCATCAAATGTAACTTCCAATTGGTAACGTTCTTGAAGCAATTGTTGCAGGATCTGAAGTTGAACTTCTCCCATAATCTGAACGTGAATTTCTTGGATGTGAGGATGCCAAGAGATCTGTAGTTGTGGATCTTCATCTTCAAGCTCTTTTAAGGCGTTGAGACAAGCATGAAGGTCCTCTTTAGCAACTTTAACGGCATAATTTAAGACCGGTTTTATGACTGGCGCCGGGAGTGGCTTTGTTTTACCAAGACCAAGTCCAGGGGATGTGGAAGTTAATCCAGTAAGAGCACCGACTTGACCTGCGTTTAAAACCTGAGTTGGGCTAAATTTAGCCCCGTTATATATTCGGATTTGGTTCACTTTTTCTTCGTTTAGTAAAACTGATTTAGCTGGAATTTTGCCACCGAATACACGAACCCAACTAAGCCTATTACCCTTGTCATCATGGGAAATCTTGAATACCCGCGCCGCAAACTCATCAGAAAACGCAGGCGTAACTGTCCATTTCTCAAGTCCATTTAAGAAATTAGTGATTCCAGTTAACTTTAGGGCTGCTCCCCTATAACAAGGGAACACTTTACGTTGTTTAATCAATTGCTGAATTGTTTGATCGCTAAGGTTACCAGTACTGAGGTAGTTTTCTAAAACTTTATCATCTTGCATGGCAATTGTTTCACGAACTTCATCAGTTAATGGATCAGCAAAATTAAGGCAAGCCGGCGAAAATTCTTTTTGCAGTTGTTTGATAACACTGCTAGGATCAGCACCAATCACATCTTCTTTGTTAATGAAAATGAAGGTCGGGATATCATAACGAGCAAGAAGATCCCATAATGTGCGCGTGTATCCCTGAATGCCATCAGTAGCTGAAACGACAAGAATTGCATAATCAAGAACTGGTAAGACTTGTTCTGTTTGACTAGCAAAATCGACGTGTCCTGGGGTATCGAGAAGGGTAAGCGCAAGGTCATTATATGTTAGCTCAGCTTGATGAGTAAAAAGAGTGATTCCACGTTGCTTTTCGAGTGTGTTAGGATCTAAAAAAGCATCTCCATTATCCACGCGACCTAGCTTTCGAATAGCGCCGGTTTCATACATGAGTGCTTCGGTTAAAGTCGTTTTTCCAGCATCGACATGAGCAACGATGCCAGTAACAATTTGTTTCACCGTTTTTTCACCTAGTTAACATGGTCGTTTTTGCGAACAACAAGAACATCACATTTTGCCATCCGACTAACATAGTGGGTAACAGAGCCAAGAACAAAGCGTTCAAGACCAGATACACCAGTCGCACCGAGAATAATCAAGTCGGTGTTGTGATCTGACGGAAATTCATGAGCAATAACACGTTTTGGATTTCCAAACCGGATATGAACGTTAACATCTTCAACCCCCGCATCGACCGCGCGCTTTTTCAAGTCATCGAGTCGTTCCTTGGTGGTTTTAACAATGTTATATGTTTCTTCGTTGCTAAGGGCCGCATTACTATAGCCATCTGTTAGTTGCGTTACTTGAACGATCCGTAAGATATCAAGGCTAGCATGATTCCGTAGTGCAGAATCAATGGCACTTTCTAAGACGTTACTAGTAATTTTTGAGCCATCGACAGCAACTAGAATGTGTTTGTATGGATAAATTTCTGTCATAATAGACACCTCCGAAAGTTTATACCTTTATTATAAAATGTTTTCGCCCTAAAAAGATGTAAAAAAGAAAGTATTTTTTGCTTTGTCGATAATATATTGCAAACGCTTACGAAAAGACGTACACTACAAATGGATGACTAAATGACAAAAGTAAATTTTTAGTCTATTTATGTTGATGTTTTTATAAGAGGGTGCTAGTTATGCGTTATGTTTCAATGACTTCTCATAATATTGGAATGAATTTAGCTACAGAACAATATTTAATGAATAATAAGGATTTTGGGAAAGAGCCTTTAGTACTATTTTATTATGAAGAACCATGTATTATCGTGGGCCGGAACCAAAATACGCTTGAAGAGATTAATCATGATTATGTAAAGGAACACAATATCCGGGTAACCCGACGTTTATCAGGCGGTGGTGCTGTTTATCAAGACTTAGGGAACCTCTGTTTTAGTTTTGTGGTCCCAAGTGATAGTGAAGAATTCGGTGACTTTAAATCGTTTACCCAGCCAATTGTTAATGTTCTTCATCAAATGGGTGCTACTAGTGCAGAAGTCAGCGGTCGTAATGATATTTTAGTTGATGGTAAGAAATTCTCGGGGAATGCGATGTATTCACGTAATGGAAAGACGTTCTCCCATGGAACTTTAATGCTTGATGTTGACTTAAGTGTCGTCGCGGATGCCCTTCATGTGGCAAAAGATAAGATTGCTTCAAAGGGGATCAAATCAGTTCGATCACGGGTTACGAATCTTCGTCCATACTTGGATGAAAAGTACCAAGATATTGATGTGCCAACATTTAGGGATGAATTGCTAAAAGGTCTCTTCCATGTTGACGACCTTGAGGAGATTAAGGATAAGCAATACATGGTTACCCCTGAAGATCAAAAAGAAATTGATAAGATCTATAAGCAGTACTATAACAACTGGGATTGGGTCTATGGTAAGTCGCCAGAGTTTACGGTTAAGCGGCGGAAACACTTTGATATGGGGACAATTGATGCCCGCTTTGATATTAAAGATGGCGTAATCAAAAACGTGAAATTCTATGGCGATTTCTTTGGCCCACAGGATATTAACCAACTGGCAGAAAAGCTCCAAGGGATTAAGTATGACCATGATGAAATTGCTAAAGTCCTTGAAGCGGAAGGAACCCAACAATATATTACGGGAATTCCAACCGCTGAAGTAGCTGATTTACTTGCATAATTGAGCTTTTTAACTTAATTTAGTAAAATGGAGGCTGAGAAAAAACTTTGTTTTTTCAACAGCCTCTTTATTTATACGAACATTGTTTAAGATATCGTGGAAATTAACCACAAGGCTCGAGGCTAAGTCCGAACGATAATCAGCCCGTGCCGTGCTAATCACCGTTCTATCCTTAGCCCACCGCCTTGTCGAGAAGGTTAATTCCCACTTACTTTTCGTTAATTAAGGGATGTAAAAATATTGGTCATCCGCGGGGATAGCAAAAAAGAAAGTTGGCAAAATAAATGAAAAATAATGAAAAAGTTGTTATTGTAACATCAGTAGCAGCAGTAATTGCATTAGTCCTTGATGCTTTTATGTTTGTTCAGCATGGTCACTCGCTGACATCATCATCTGTATGGCCGCGGCTGCTCCTCTTTATTGTTTTAGCAATCATTGTTAACGGATTATCGTTTTTAAAGATGCGCTTTTGTGGATATGCAACGATTTTAGTAAATCTTTATTTTGCAATCGCTAGTTTAGCCGCATTTCAAATGGTAAGTCCACGAGAAAGTGCATACGGATTATTTATTCAAGCACTAAGTATTGTTGGAATTTTAGTAGGAGCTGCTGGTGTTTATTATGGTGCAAAACAGCGTGCAGACTATACAAAAGCTAAAATTGAAAAAATGAAGGAGCAAATGAAAAAATGAAGATGTCAGTAGCTGATTATTTGTCACAGTTGACGAGCGATCAGGTTGTGACAGAAGAAGTTGAAAAAACTGCTGCCCAATCACAGCAAAAAACAGTATTAACAACTGCAATTAATTTTATGATTGAACAGCTTGATACGGGACACCTTGGTCAATATAAGATGAATATTAAAATGAAAAAAGGTGATCCAGTTAGCTTTCGCTTAGAAACCAACCTAATCAACATACCGATGGATGAGGCAGAGCGATTAGATGTTAAATTATTGGATAAAGAGATCGAGTACCCTGTTAATCTTTATTTAGTAATGGAGAGTGAAGATATTAATAAAACGGGATTGCGGATCGATGAATTAGCAAATGAAACCGATCAAAGTGGAAAGACAACTGATTTGATTACTAAAGCTCAAGAATGGGTAGCTGAACACCTTGCAGATATAATGGAAGCAAGAGCATAAGAGTTGCATCCATAGGTCAAATATGCTAAATTATAATTTGCGATGAGTCGAGAGGTCTGGTAGCGACCCTAAGAGCTACCATTGACATTTTGACAAGTGGGACACATTAACTCACCGGATTGTGAGGTGTCTAGTTAATCGGCCATGTGGACAGTGCTGATTGACTTGAGATAATATCAATACACGAAAAAGCCGGAATACTTAGTATGTTTAGTACTAGGTATTCCGGTTTTTAGTTGATTAATTTTCGATAGATAAAGCTAAGCCAAGGTAGCAGAGTAATAATCGCAGTTACAAATAGTAGTCCAAGATGACTAACCGATAGATGATCGAGGCCGGCGTAAAGATAATAAGTTGGAAATAGCTTTTGAACATTAGTAAAGAAATTAATAAAAGAATTAGCTGGTAAGAGGTGTTTCCACGGAATAATAAAAGTTGCGATTATAAATAGGATTGGGGTTCCAGCGGCATCGACAGTTGGCGCGTCAAAGGAAAGCCCAATTGCAAACCCGATCACGCTTAGATATATTCCGATGATATTGGTTAACAAAATACTAGTGATAGTAATGAAGTTGAACTCGATAGTATGAAGGAAAATAGCAAGAATCATAATTACGATGGTGATGAACAAATTGATGATGACTTGGGTAATTAATTGCGAAAATAAATAGTTCCACAGAGAATAATGGCTAATGTGCGATTGAAGAATATAGAAGTCCTTATTACTACAAATCCGTTTGCTGAAAGTAACGATCGAATTACCGAGTATTCCCATCAAGAGAGCAAGCAAAAGTAAAGCGAGCTGGAAGTTGCCAGTGGCGGGGAGGGATGTACTAGCAACTTGAATCATAAATACATACCAAATACCTGGCAGTAGAATAGTAAAAAGAAAGAAACGACGATTGCGCAAAACTTGTTTTAGTTGAATTGCTATGATGCTCATAAGAAAACTCCTAACGATTGTGTTGACGATACCATTGTTCGATTGTCTGATTATGTTGGTGGATTTCCTTAACAGGGATGTCTTGAGAGATTTGGCCATCTTTAAGGAGCAGAACACGGGAAAAGAATTTATCAATTTGATTGAAATCATGAGTAATAACTAAAATACTTCCCGAAACCTTTTCAATAAAATGCCAAAAATAGTCAATTGATTCTAAATCCATCCCAACAGTTGGCTCGTCTAGGATCAGAAGCTTGGACTGACGGAGGACACTAAGCAAGAGCGAAAGGCGACGTTTTTGTCCACCTGATAATTTCGCAATAATTGTATTTTGCTGGGATGATAATTTGAATTGATCAAGAAGATAATTGATTCGTTGCTTTGAACCGACCTTAGTTATGGCGGCTGTCAAGATAATCTGCTCTTTAACTTTTAGGGTTGGAATTAAAACATTTTCTTGAGACATGATATTTAAAGAATCATTTTTACTAAAATACCATTTAACAGTACCTTTGTTGGGTTTCAAAGCACCTTCAATTATTTTTACTAAAGTTGTTTTACCAGCGCCATTGCTACCAAAAAGGGCAATGCGTTCATTGTTGTGAATAGTTAAATCAAGGCTGTTGAGAACTGGTGAGTTAAAAGTTTTAACAATATTATTAAGTTTTACCACTGGTTGATTAAAGTCGTTTGTTCCCAAGATAAGGCGGTCTAATGAAACATTAAAAACTTTGGCAAGCAAAATTAGCTTATCGATACTTGGTTCAGCATCCCCATTTTCCCATTTAGAGACGGCCTGGCGGGAAACGAATAGACGCGTAGCTAGTTCAGCTTGTGATAATTGTTTTTCAGTCCGCAATTTGAGCAGTTGATGCGGAAAAGAATACGGCATAGCAAAAAGCTCCTTTTCAAAATCTATATTTAGAATTTAATTGGATCTAATCAAAAGGTCAATAGAATCCTTAGATAACAACAATTGCTCACCCCGCTACTATTAGTTGCATATTAATTTCCCGGGAAATAAAAAAGCACAGATGGAAAAATCTGTACTCAAAGTTAAGATTAATAATTGCGCATTCCCGTATATTTTTTACTCAGGACTATGACTAGTATTGTTGCAATAAGCCCATAGACTGCGCCAACGTAACCGAGGTTTTTCATGGCAGTGAAGGTGACAGCCTGAGAGGCAGTAAAAGAGCCTAGTGAAATACCAATATTAGCAAAAATTGAGTTTAAGGATGAAGCTAAGTCAAGTGATTGAGGATATTGTTTTTCGGCAATATCAAGGAACATTAATTGGGTGGAAGAACCATAACATGAAAAGGCAATACATAAGACAGCCACAATAATAATGGCACCCAACTTAAATGGTAAGACGGGACCAAAGATGAGAAATAAGATTGTCATTGCCGCGTAGATTCCACTGAGACGATGAATTCCGCCACGGTCAGCCAAGTATCCACCAAATTTATTACCAATAATAAAGAAGATTCCCATTCCGAATAAGAGCCAATTCAACCATGTGTTATCAAAGCCCATTTCGTTAGTGATTAAAGGACGAATATAGGTATAAATTGTGTAGTCAGCCGCACAAATAGCAACAATGAAACTAACACCGAGAATAATTCGTGAATCCTTAAATAACACAAACTGCTTGCTAAGGGTACTCTTAAATTGAGGCGTATCACGTGGGACGAGCCAAATCAAGGCAACAAAAACAATGATCGTAATTCCAGAAATCATCCAAAAACTGTCATGCCAAGTAAGGGTGGTGCTGATAACGGTTCCGACTGGAATGCCGATAACTGACGCGATACTAAATCCAGCAAAAACCCATGAAACCAGGCTTGCTCTTTTTTCACGCGGCGCAACACAGCTCGCCATTACGAGGACCATTGAGATAATCGCACCGGCAACACCAGCAGTTAGAATCCGCGAAAGCAACATTGAAATAAAGTTTGGCGCTATTGCTGTCCACGTATTGCCGATAAAGAAGATGACCATGAGAACTAATAAAACATGATGTCGTCGCCACCGATTTGCCATTGAAGTAATAATCGGAGTGAAAATAGCATAAACCAAGGCAAATACAGTTACAAGTAGGCCTAACTTACCAAGCGAATCATGGTATTCGTGAGCGATATCAGGTAAAACGCCGACAATCATATATTCGTTACACCCGAGCATAAAGGCAACGAAGACAAAAATAATAGCTTGTAAACGATATTTCATAAAATGTACCCTCCCTAATAGATTAAACTCATCATACTGTAGCAAATTTCTGAATAGATTTCTACAGCAAACGCAGATAAACCTTTTGCCTTGCTAAAAAGACCAGTCTTAGGGAAAATATAGGTAACAGTTTATTCGATGGAGGGAGTAAAACATGCTTCAAGAAATTAATGCTATTTTTCAAACTTTTGGCGCGAGTGTAGTTGTCCCAATAATAATTTTTATCATTGCTTTATTACTACGAGTGCAGCCTAAGACAGCAATGATGAGTGCTTTCTATGCTGGTGTCGGTTTAACTGGTTTTACCTGGATTATCACAGAATTTACGCCAGTGGTGACTAAGATTGTCCGCCAAATGGTTGATAATACGGGGATTAAACTACCAGTGGTTGATATCGGCTGGCAAGCAGGGTCATTAGCAGCGTTTGGATCAACGGTTGGTTTATCGTTTTTTGTTTTTGGATTACTAACTGAATTAATTTTATTTGCGCTTGGCGTTACCAAAGTATTTCTGCCTTCTAATATTTGGAATAATTTTGGGTATATGATTTGGGGCACGCTAGCTTTTTATGTAACTCATAATTATTGGCTATCATTAGGGCTGGAATTTTTTATGCTCCTGTACTCACTAGTCTTAGCGGAAATTCAAGCAGATCGGTGGGCAGACTATTATGGAATTGAGAATACCACCGTCGACTCCTTACATAATATCGAGCAAGTGGTTCCAGCGATTATTTTAGATCCGTTATGGAATTTACTGGGATTTAACAAAGTGAAAATGACTCCTAAAGATTTTCAGAAAAAACTAGGTGTCTTTGGGGAACCAATTACAATGGGAATTATCCTGGGATTAATAATTGGGATCTTGGGTAATTTATCTTCACTGGGGAAAATAAGCGCTTGGGGACAGATTACTAAATTTGCGATTCAATTAGCTGCCGTTATGGCGATCTTTCCCCTTGTTACAAACGTATTCGCAAAGGCATTTATTCCCATCGCGAATGAAATTGATGAGCAGCAGAAAAAACGACATGGCGAAAATAAAAATAGCCGTTATGATAAAAAGCGGTGGTTCCTAGCTGTTGATGATGGCGTTGGCTATGGAGAATCAGCCACTTTAATTTCAGGAATCATTTTAATCCCGATTATGGTTTTAATTGCTTTTATCCTTCCTGGCAATAAGACCCTTCCGGTAGTTGATTTAATTGCAATTCCATACATGATTGAATCAATTGTCGCAGTAACTCGTGGAAATATCTTAAAAGTAATTGCGACGGGAATTGTGTGGTTTAGTTTAGGTTTATATGCGGCTAGTTGGCTCAGCCCGGTTTATACTGCAGCAGTGGCCCACTATGGCGTTGCAATTCCAACCGGGGTAGTCTTGGTAACAAGTTTTAATTTAGTGGCGCGACCATTGAATGCATTGGTTTTTGCTGCCTTTATATCAGAAAGTCCTGTTTGGATTTCACTAGCAATTATCATTTATCTTGTGATGTTATTCGGATTACGGAAATATCGTTCGCAAATTTGGCACTACCTTAATAAGATGGCTATGAAGAATGCCTAGGCAAAGTGTTATAATAATTATTATAAAATTAAGGAGAACGAAAAATGAAAGCATTAGTAGTTGAAAAAGCAGCAGATCGTTCATTGCAAGATTTAAATTTTGCGGAAGTCCCGGTTCTTACGCCAGCTGAACATGAAGTTCTAATCAAGGTGCATGCTGCTGGGCTTAATCCGGTCGACTATAAAATTGTTGAAGGCGGCGTTAGTGCTTGGCAGTATCCACATATCCTTGGACTGGACGTTGCTGGGGAGATTGTTAGTGTCGGTCAGGGAGTTACAAATTGGCATGTTGGTGACCGAGTATCTGGACATGGTGATTTAACGCAAAATGGTTGTTTTGCCGAATATGTGACTGCACCGATTTATGAATTAGCTAAGATTCCGGATTCTGTTTCCGATGAAGTTGCTGCTAGTGCTTTGTGTGGGGCTTTGACAGCTTATGAAGCAATAGAACGCAAAGCTAATTTTGCCAATGTTAATACCGTATTAGTTCATGCTGGTGCGGGTGGCGTTGGCAGTATCGCTATCCAACTTGCTAAACTTCATGATTGTAAGGTATTTACAACTGTTTCATCTAGTAAATATGACTATGTAAAGCAGCTTGCTCCAGATGCAATCATTAACTATCAAACTGAAGATGTGGATAAAAAGTTAGCCGATCTCACCGATGGGCTTGGCATTGATTTGATCATTGATACGGTAGGTAAAAAAGAAGCAGAACTTGATTTGTGGCGGTTAGCCTATAATGGACGCTTAGTAACGATCGTTGACGTTCCTTTACTTGATAATGTTCCAATGTTTGATCGCGGTCTAGGGATAGATGTCGTTAATCTTGGTGGGGCGCATCTCAGTGGCAACCCATATCAGCAAGCTGATTTGGGCCGAATGAATGCGGAAATGTTAAAATTAATAGCTAATGGGGATGTAAAGCCTTTGATTGAGAAAGTGATTCCGTTTGATCAAATTATTGATGGTTTAATAGCAATTAAAAATCATGAAGTAGTCGGAAAATTAGTGGCTAAAATAAGTTAATTTAATAATTTCTGGTAATCTAAGAATAAAAGTTAATTAATTTATAGAATAAAAATTTAGAGTGGTTAGAAAAAGGATTATAATTAACATTAGACTGTAATTCTTGGAAGGATTGATCACGTTTGACAAGAAAAGAAGAAGCGTATGATTTTATAAAAAATAAAATTGTGCAAAATAAATTACACCCTAACGAAGTAATTTCCGAAAATCAAATTACTGATCAATTAAATATGAGTAGAACACCAGTAAGAGAAGCTATAAAACAATTGGTGGCTGATGGGTTAGTTGAAATGCGCGGAAGAGAAAATGTTGTAACAGCGTTAACTGCTAGTGATGTTCAAGAAGTTTATGAACTTCGGAGTTTATTAGAAACTTTTGCACTTAAAAAGACAATTAATTTAATACCAGAGTTCAAATTAAATGAGATTGATAATAAATTTCGAAGTGCTTACCAAGCTAAAGACTGGGATATATATTTAAAAGTAGATACAGAATTTCATGAATTAATTACTCATATAGCTGGTTATGAACGGTTAAAGCAGTTTTTAAAAATATTAAAAGCTCAAACGGCTCGTACAAGGCATGTTAGTTCATATAACCCTTATCGAATGGATAGATCTATTGAAGAACATCAGGAAATTATTAAATGGATTCGAGAACGAAATCTAGATGAAGCTGAAAAGGCGCTAGCTTATCATCTGCAAAAAGTATATGATTCAGTAAAAGCCTATTTAAATTATTTGAATGAGTAAAATTAAATAGATTTTAATTAAGTATCCTTAGAGTAATTTTGACTTTAAGGATATTTTATTTTGTGAAATTTTAAATGTGAATATTATTACATTGCTTAACACCTTAATTTTATTGTGAAAAAAATAATTAATCATTAAAAAATACTTGCTTTTTGATTATATGCTAGTAATATACTATTTGTATACAAGTTGATATATCAATGAAAGCAATTATTTTGTTTAAATGTTGCAGTTTATTACACTTAATTATTTTTTGAACAAGAAGGGGATCAGTTATGAATATCGGCAATGCTGTTGTAAGTACATTCACTAATCAAGGGATTGTTAGTGCTATTACTTCTACTATTTTTATTATTCTTTTAGGATTCTACTTACGAAAAAATGGTACATTTGGTCCAGATTTTGGAAAAGTTTTAACTAAGGTTGTATTAGCCGTTGCTATTGCAGCATTATCATTCAATTCATTTATGCAACCAATTGATGACGAATCAATGCATCAAGGATTAGGGATTCTTTTATGGGGATTTATTATTTATATTATTTTAATCTTTGTTGCTCCTTTACTCTATAGTCGTAAGGATATGGATAAGCGGGAAGTTATGGGAATTTTAACAACATTCGGTTCTACCACTTTCTTTGGTATTCCTATTGTTGGAGCTATTTATGGTCCTAAGGGTGTTTTATATAGTTCTATTTTTAATATCGGCTATCGTATCTTTTTATATTCCTACGCTTATATTAAAATGTCTGGCTTGAAAATGGAAAAAGAAAATATCGAAAAGATGTTTCTTAATCCTATAGTTATTGCTACTTTGGTTGGTTTTGTATTATGGCTAATTCAAGGAGTAATGCCACAAGTAACTGTGCCATTAATGAAAAACGGGGTTGCAGCCGGTGGTATGACAACAGTTGCATTTTATCGAATTGATCAAACAGCTATCTGGTTATGGAAACCATTAAACTATTTAGCTTCACTTGCTTCTCCATTAGCATGGTTAGCCATTGGATGTACTTTAGGATCAATTTCACTAAAGGATGCAATTTCAAATAAATTGGCATGGTACTACTCATTTAATAAAGTTATCTTAGTGCCACTATTGAACCTAGTTTTATTATTAATTTTAGATGTTACACACATTATGCCAATGAATTATGTAGCAATTGCAACAGTTGTTATTATGATGGCAACGCCAACTGCAACTGTTGCTGCAGCTTATGCGATTAGTTATGATCGAGAAGCTCTCTTAACTTCAAACGCTTCTCTGTTATCTACGGTTTCTGCAGTTGTTATGATGCCGATTTGGATTGCTATTTTGGGAATCTTAAGTTCAGCAGGTATTTTTCATTAATAGAAGTATAAAGGAGTAATTAAAATGAAAATTGCATGTTATGGTGTGCGTCCGATTGAAGAACCATATTTTCGCAAACTAAATAAGTATAATTATACTTTGAAATTAATTCCTGAATTTTTGGATGAAAAAAATGGTGTTGAAGCACAAGATTGCGATGCGGTGTTAGTACGAGGTAATTGTTTGGCAAATGCTAAAAATCTAGAATTATTTGCTAGTTATGGTATTAAATATGTCTTTACCAGAACGGTAGGCTATAATCATGTAGATTTAGAAACAGCAAATCGACTTGGAATCCAAGTAGCCCGAGTTCCTAATTATTCTCCATATGCAGTTGCAGAACTTGCAATGACTTTGGGTATGCAGTTATTCAGAAATACAAGTATTGCAATTGATAATAGTAAAAATGGAAACTTTAAAGTTTTGCCAACTTTATTTAGTAAAGAAATTCATAATTCAACTGTTGGTATTATTGGAATAGGTAAAATTGGCCTTGCCGAAGCTAAATTATATAAAGGCATGGGAACTAAAGTTTTAGCTTATGATAGACATCCTTCAAGTGAAGCGCAAAAAGTTGCTGAATGTGTCGATTTGGATACTCTTTTAGAGCAAAGTGATATTGTTTCTATTCATGTTCCTTATTTCCCAGGAAGTAATGAGAATATGATTAATAAAGAGACTTTTAAGAAGATGAAATCTTCTGCTGTATTTGTAAATACAGCTCGAGGAGAACTTGTCAATACTAGTGATTTGATTGAAGCGCTTCAAAATAATGAAATTAAGGGTTATGCGGCAGATGTCTTTATTGATGAAAAGGACATTATGAATCACGTATTTGAATCCATAGAAGATCTTCCTAATACTGAAGTAAGAATTTTAGCAAAATTATACCCAAGAGTTTTGCTTACACCACATATAGGTTCTTTCACTGAACCAGCATTAGAAGATATGATTTCAATTAGTTTTGAAAACTTTGAAGAAACATTAAAAACTGGAAGCAATAAGAATATTATTAAAGGATAAAATAAAAAGGACACTAGCTTTATGAGCCATGTGTCCTTCTTTTATTTTGCTAGATAAATCTGTTCATCAATCAAATCAAATGAGTGCAAGTTAGCATTAACTTTCTGTAACTCATCGTCTTGACTCAATTGGGCTTCTTGCCAGAATTTCTTAGAGTTAGTTGCGCCATCTTTTTCGCCAATAACTAATAATTTGACTTCAGGGAATGTTGAACGAAGAAGTTGCAGGACCTCCCAGTCAATTTCACTCTTGTCGGGAGCCCATGACATAATGACATATTCGACCTCGTCACCATACTTTTTGATCGCTTCTAGAGCGTCCAACTTCTCAATCTTAGTGACAGGGTGTTTGCCCGTTTCATTTTCTTTTATCCATGCCTGACTATCGGTAGTATAAATCTTTTGGGTGGCATTGTTATTGCGTAATCCCTTAGAAATATAACCATTACCGGCCATAATCTCTAATGTCGGTGCCCCACCTAAATAATCAGAAAGTGCTTTGGCAAAAGGTGCATTGACGTATGACCACATTCCGTACGTTTCCTCGAGATAATCACGATAGTTGCGCAACGCCTTATCTAATTTTGGCAACGCCTCACTATATTTATTCCAAAGTTTATCGCCACGTGGATCACCTTGCAGGAACTGTTCATTAACCTTTTTGAAAATGGTATCTTGAATGTTATCCGGCAATAATAATTTTGGAAGAGGTTGCGGCAATAAGCCGTTTTTGAGTAGTCGATCACTTTCTAAAACATTATTAATGAGGTATTTTACAGGAGGAAAGTCATCGAATAGGTCGCGGTAAGTATTTAGTTCTTGAATATATGAAGGCTCATTAACAATTTGATGAGCTTTTTTTACCCGCTTTTTTAGCTGTTTTAATTTTTTAGGATTCATTAGAAACTCCTTATTTAAGTTTTAAATCTAGTTGCTCTTGCTTACCATAGAAGGTGTCCGTATCCCGGCGATTATGCCGTCCCTTTAAGTAACCATCGATTAGTTGAAAAATTTCATATCGATCATCACTTGAAAGTACAGTTTGATTAAACGACAGGTTCTTACTAGAGAAAAATAATTTTGCTAAGTCAAAATCATCACGATCAGTTTTTCCGGTAAGATAGTCCAGACTGACATCAAAGAATTCGGCTAGTTTTCGTGCTTCAACGTATGACGGGGTCCGAATACCGCGTTCCCAGTTACCGATTTGTGAAGCAGTGTTTGGCTTTTCATTGGGACCAAGGTTTTCATTGAGATGGGTAGCAAGCTCCTTTAAGGTTATCTTTTGTCCTTTGCGAAGTGCTCGTAGGCGTTCTGGAAACATTATTTCACTCCCTTAATATATCATTATCTATTTTAACATTAGCATCACGATTTTGAATGAAAAGAATATGCAAAATAACAGAAAGTGTGCTAAACTAGGCGCATTGATTAAATAATGTGACATGGGGTTAATTATTTTGGAAACAAAGACAAAAAAGAAACGGCGGCATCCTTGGCGATGGCTCATTGGAATTGTAGTTGTAATCGCTGTGGCAATCTTTGCCGCTAGTAGCTATTTTTTCTCGGTGGCAATGGTACCGGGGCATAAGGATTTTATTAATAATTCAACTAAAATTTCACGAAATGATCCATTGTATGAGCAGAAAATGTGGTTTAAGCATGCCAAAAAAGAAAAATGGACAATGAAATCGGCTAGTGGAAATTATAAACTAGTTGCTGATTACATCCCTGCTGCTAAACCGACAACTAAAAATGTGGTAATTGCCCATGGATTTATGGGTAACAAAGAGAAGATGGGCGAATATGCCGCGCTTTTCCATCAGATGGGGTATAATGTTCTAATGCCAGATGCGCGTGCTCATGGTCAAAGCCAAGGGAAATACATTGGTTATGGATGGCCAGAGCGTTACGATATTCGCAAATGGATTAATAAACTTATTCGGCATAATGGGGAAGATAGCCAAGTAGTCTTATTTGGTGTTAGCATGGGTGGTGCGACAACAATGATGACTAGTGGCATTAACCTTCCGTCACAAGTAAAAGCATTTGTCGAAGATTGTGGATATACGAGTCTTAATGATGAATTGAATTATGAAGCCGGTAATTTATATGGGATTCCGAAGTTTTTACGGGTGCCATTAATAAGTACGATGAGTTTAATTAATCGGGTGAAGAATGGTTTTTACATTCATGAAGCTAGCTCCTTAAATATGCTGCATCATAATCATCGTCCAATGCTATTTATCCATGGAGCAAAAGATAATTTTGTTCCAACTGAAATGGTTTATCGCAATTACCGTGCAACAGAGGGAAGTAAAGAATTGTGGGTAGTGCCAGGAGCAGCGCACGCGAAGTCATATGCGACCCATCCTAGCGAATATCGGCGCCATTTGACAAAATTTTTAGATCACTATATTAAATAGTTGGAGGAAAAAGATGCTTGCAATTATTGTTACGATGTTTGTTGCAATCGAACATTTAGGTATTATGGCCTTAGAAATCTTTGGTAACCCGGCACAGCAAGCCAAGGCGTTTGACTTACCGCTTAAGTTTACGCAACAGCATGAAGCACGGGTTTCATTTGCTAACCAGGGGATTTATAACGGCGCCTTAGGAGCAGCTATCATCGCCAGTTACTGGTTATTTAGTGGGGCAACCTTAGTATTAGTATGGCGAATGCTCTTGGTTTTTGTGATGGTTGTTGCATTATTTGGTGCACTTACTGCAACCAAAAAAATTATTCTAATTCAATTTTTACCAGCATTGATTGCTTTTTTACTTACATTTCTTTAAACATAAAAAGGAAATTGCTTTGCAAGATTTTGCAGCAATTTCCTTTTTTAGTCTAATGATTGAGTATAAACCAATTCATCAGTTGAGATCTGTTCGTTTAATGCGTTTGCTAATTCTTGTGAAAATTGGTCATCGGCAAGTTGCATTTGAACATAACTATGTTCAAGCTGAAATGCCTCAATAAATAAAGAAGTAATGAGGTCGGTATCCATCGAAATATCGTGGAGGAAGAATCGTTTTCGTTGGAAGTACGTCCGTCGTACCATGGCAACTTCATTCGCGTTTTGTGGAGTTTCAATCAAATGAAGGTATTTATCGATTTCACGATTAATTATTTCTAGGATCTCAGCTGTTTCAGCGCGCTGTTCCTTGGTTAATTGATATTTTGGCCCCACATTATAGCGGGAGCCTTTTTTGAGATGGCGGTAGCGAATAAAGCGCCATTTTAACCGGTGCCATAAGATGACCCATAATTCAAGAAAGCTGTGTTTATTTACGCGGAAAATCGACCGCGTAACAAAATTAACGAGGAATTTGGCCTCCTTGTCAGAGATTCGGCCTTCTTCGTTAAGTCGGTCTAAGGTAGTTAATTCAATTTGATGAGCTTTACCCATTAATTGACTATAAACATTACGATTAAATTCGTGGTATTGCGTCATTTGACTACTCAATTGGTCAATAACAACGGCTTTTTCTGGGGAATATTTTTCTGAAGTCCGTAGCTCATTAATAGCATATTGAACTGTTTTAATAAGTTCTTTTTGAAATTCACTCTTCGAATAACTCTTAGATTTAGGCGGTAAAATAATTGGATACCCAATTGCGCCAACAGCAATACTAATCAAAATAACAATTGCGGCAATCAAGATCATTGAATTACGAAACGCAAATTGATGGTTGTTAATCAGAACTGGCAGCGAGAAAGCCAATGCCAGAGTGATTGTTCCGTGAATTCCTCCTAACGCCATTAAGAGACTATCACGGTTGAGGTTAGTCGATTGAATGTTGACGAGCTTAAACCGGACCCATAAGAATCTTAAAAGGGTTGTAATAATATAGATAACAAAGGCTAAGGCAACGATTGCACCCAGATTTTGCCAAGAAGTCCTTCCAAGTACCGGCGGAAGCATCACCCCTAAAAGAACAAATACTAACCCGTTTAACGCATCGCTAATGATGTTCCAAATAGTGGTAGTAGACATTTGCACTTTAGTAGATGTAAGCCGCATTCGATCATAGAGGATACTATGAACAACTCCCGCTGCAACGACGGCTAGGATTCCTGAAAGGTGTAGTTCTTCAGCTAACCAGTAAACAACGATGGGAGTCATTACGTTGATCGGAATAACGATGGAGCCAATATCAACATGTTTTCGCATCAAACTAGTACGGAGACTAATTAACAGACTCCCTAACACTGCTCCGAAGATAATTCCGCCAAAGAAAACATAAACAAAGATCCAGATTCCATGACCAAGCGAAAATTGTCCAGAACGGTAGGTTTCCAGCGCCAAATCTAAAAGCACAATTCCCGATGCATCATTAAAGAGGGATTCATATTCCAGAGCACCATTAACGTTTTTCGGTACTTTCATATTAGTAGTAATTGACTTTACAGCGACCGCATCAGTCGGCGTAACAATCGCAGCCAACATAAAGGCGAGTGCTAAGGAGAACGTTTCTGGTTGAAGCCAATGTAAAAAACTACCAGTAATCAAAACCGTTACAAGTGCTAATCCAACAGTCATTGATAGGATCGATTTGATATTGCTTGAAAGATAACGGAATGATTGATTCTGCCCGTCATTAAACATTAAAGGAGCAATGATCACCATCATGAATAATTCTGGATGCATGGTAAAGTTAGTGGCCTCAGTAGGCAGGGATGCTAAAAGAATTCCTGCAATAATTTGATAGATGGATAGTGGAATCTTAGGGTAAACAAGATGAACAACATTAGCTGCAACAACAGCAGTCAATAGAAGAACAATGCCTAAAATCATTTCCATCGATTAATCACCTCACTTGATATTTTGGATAAAAAATGAGGCTGGAAAAATTTATTTTTTTCAACAGCCTCTTTATTTATACGAACATTGTTAAGATATCGTGGAACTAGCTTCGCGTCGTAACCACAAGGCTCGAGGCTAAGTCCGAACGATAATCAGCCCGTGCCGTGCTAATCACCGTTCTATCCTTAGCCCACCGCCTTGTCGAGGAGGTTAATTCCCACTTACTACTCTCTTAGCTTACTCACGGCCAATCAGCATTTTCACGGCCATGGCAATATTATAAATAAATAACAAAAGGGCTAATAAAAGAGCAAATGTTAGGAGAATTCCAAACAATGCGCCCCCGTGGAAGTTAGCGGGGTTTAATGAAAAGACACTAAAGACTAAAATTGCGCCTATTACATATAACAATGGGAAAATTTGACTCCAAAATGCATAGCGAGCGTTTTTAGCAATAGTTGGTCGATCACTACTTTTGGCAATTATCCACACGATTAGTGGAAAGATAACTGGTAAAAATAAGATGCTTAAATAGGATAAAGCATTAACGATCCGGTCCGTTAAATTATTATCGTTCACTATATCAGTCCCTTCTTTTTATATTATTATCGCATGAAAACTCAAGGGAGCGCAATTACAATTATCTGTACAAGGCAAATAATACTAAAAAAAGAAAGCCAATCGTGGCTGGTAATCGGGATATTCACGGTAGCTGTTCGTGCTTGTCCTTCTACGAAACCGTGTGATTCCATGGCTTGCGCTAATTGATCCGACCATTGAATAGCAACCAGAATCGCTTTGAAATAGAGCGTTGGTGACCACCAATGTAAATTAACACCCCGCATTTGTCCGGCCGTATAAATAGTTGTAACGGCTTGTTTCATTTTCGGAATCAGATTAAGAGCGGCGAGCACCCCATAAGCGTATTTGCTAGGAAGGTGACAATTTTGTTCTAATGAGCGAGCAAGCGTTAAGGTATCGGTTGTAAATGTAAAGACCGTTCCAAGGCAGACATAAACGTAAAGTCGACTAAAAAGAACAGTTCCATCAAAGAAACTGTGACTAGGACTGAAGAAGACAATTGTAATAAAAATAGCTAGTGCCGGAAAGAGGGGGACAAAAGCCAACCAGCAAAATTGTCGCCAGTGAAATCGCTGATGAATAAGGATTAGCAAACACATTACAATGACAATCAGGTTAATCCACAGCTTAGTTACAAAAGTCAGCTCAAGTGAAAGCAAAATAACAAGTAATAATTTTAAACTAGGATTCATAACTCCCTCCAACATAATTAAGACGTTGATGATTCATTGTAAGATGATAATCAATGAAACCATCAAGTCCGCTTAATTGATGACTAACAATCAACAAAGTTTGTGGCTTTTCTTTTTGGGATGCTTTGATTAGTTGCAGGACAGTCTTTAAAGATGTTGGATCTAAACCAGTAAATGGTTCGTCAAGCAATAAGGTTTCTTGTCCGCGCATTAACATCAGCAGGATTTGCAGCTTTTTCTTTTGACCACCACTCAAAGAATAAACAACTTGATCTTCTCTTCCGTTCAGACCAAGAGCTGCTAATGCTTCGTTGACTTGTTGTTGATTAAAATAGGGGTTCTGGCAAGTTTTAAAGCCTAATGCCAGTTCTTCGCCAACGGTTACATTTAGGAATTGATCGTTGGCATGTTGGAAAATCAATCCCAGATGCTTGTAATATTTCCCAGATGATATTTTTTGAATGTTTTCCTCCGCATAGTCAATTTTTCCTTCATATTTCAAAAGCCGGGCAATTGCCTTTAGAAGGGTAGATTTACCAATCCCATTTGGTCCCGTTAATAAAGTTATTTTATTTTTAACAATGCCTAAATTAGTTGGTAAAAGTAAGGAATGATTATCTCGTTTTATTGCTAATTCATCAAATTTGATAATCGCGGGCAATGTTGACAGGGGAAGGACAGTGGTAATTTGAGGAGTAGCGCTCGCTGTCAAAAGTTGGTTTCTATTTTTACTGGAAAGCTGGGCAAGGTGTCCCTTAGTTAATTGCCAAACCAGTGGATGTAGTTGCTCGTAACCATGCAAATCGTGGTCAGTAATGATAATTGTTGTGTGATAGTCACTGCTGAGGCAGACTAATTGTTTAAGGATAAGTTGGCGGTTTTCTTCATCAATATTGGCAAAGGGTTCGTCTAATAAAAGCACGTTTGGTTGTATTGCCGTAGCAGCTGCTAAAGCCACGCGCTGCTGTTGCCCACCAGAAAGAGTGGTGATTAATCGATTAGCAAGATCATCAACTTTACCAAATCGTAAAGCTTTTTTAACACGTTCTGGGATTTGGTCGGTTGGTACTTGGCAATTTTCTAGGGTGAATTCTAATTCGTGGCGTGGCGTATCAAGGGCAAATTGCATTAACGGATCTTGAAATACCATCCCGATATGGGCATCTGTTGGTACATCGACTGCTCCCGCAACTATTTCGCCACCATATTTAGGCAGGAGACCAGCGATTAACTTGAGAATAGTGGATTTACCGCTCCCCGAAACCCCGGTAAGTAAGTGAATCTTTCCGGCCGTAAATTCGGCGGTGATATTTTTAAGGATTGGTTGCTGATCAAAATTAAAGGAAAGATCATTAAATCGTATATTTTTCATAGTCTTAGTGCTTGATTAAGTGGGCCCGTTGGAGAAGGTTAGAAATCAATTTAACCAGAATTCCAGAGAAGACAAACATTGAAATGAAACGCGCAATAAGCATAATGATTAGCATTTGTCCGCTGAAGTGATTATAACCATTGCGGAACCAATCCCAGCCAAAGGTAACAAATGTAAGGGTGAGGGATGAGATGAGCAAGGTCAACCAGTTATACATTTTATAAAGCGTAAAAGTAAAACCTAACTCAGACCCGATACCTTGAACTGCTCCAGAAATTAGGTTGGCTGCTCCCCACTGATCGCCGAGAAGCATTTCAACGGCGGCTCCCAAAAACTCACCAAGGAAAGCCGCTCCCGGTGTCCGAAGCAAAAAGCCGGCAAGCGGTCCAGCCATACACCAGATTCCCATTGTTAAATCGTTAGCCATTGGACCATAACCAATTGGTGTCAGTAGAACAGTTAGCCCGTTATAGACAAAGCTGGCTGCAAAATAAATTACACCAAAAATAATTCCAATTAGGGCAAGCAAAATAATGTCACGCAAATGTAATGAACGTTTAGTCATAATAAAACTCCTTAAGATATAAGGGCAAAAAAACTCCATGACAAAAAATCATGGAGTTAATCATTAAGTTAATATCACTGAATCTCCCTTCGCTGGTATTAACCAGAGCAGGTTCAATGGGTATTATCTCAGCCGTTTGGCACCCCAGATTTATTCTCTATTATCATAGCTAATATTATAACAGAATGCAAATCGTTAATTAGGTTACTTATCTTAGAAAAGTGGTTTACAATTAGTACTAGCATTTAAAGGGATGGTTCAAAAATGAGTGGAGTAGTTTTTGTTTTATTATTACTAGGAATTGGAATTCTTTCGGGGATTATTAGTGCAGCCGCTGGTTTAGCATCACTAGTCTCCTATCCTTCACTGCTTGCATTGGGGTTACCGCCAGTGATGGCAAACGTAACGAGTGCTTTTTCGACAGTCACTGGTAACTATAGTTCGGTCTTTTCATCGTTTAAGGAATTAGAGCATAATCGGCGGCAATTATGGATTATTTTGCCATTGGTATTTGCTGGTTCCATTATTGGGGCTTTTTTGCTATTTGCTGTCCCCAGTAAGTGGTTTGCGGAACTGGTGCCATTATGCATTGCGTTAGCCGGAATTATCTTGTTGTTTCCCCATCATCCGAAGCAAAGTACAGGGACGATGGCAGGAAACAGTAAATTATTTGGTAAGTCACGGATCGGCCAATTTTTATCAATCATTGGTATTTTTATTGTTGGGATTTATTCCGGCTTCTTTAATGCGGGTGCCGGAGTGTTAATGCTAACCTTGCTGACAGTGATCAATCGGCAAAAGAGCTTTGCAGTTAATAATGCGCTAAAAAATGTTGCGATGACTGTTACAAATACAACATCCTGGATAGTGTTCGCCCTTGAGACGACAATTTATTGGAATTATGTTATTCCGTTGATGATTGGAAATGTAATCGGGGGCTACTTAGGACCGATTATTGTTCGCCACCTGCCTGGCCGTCTTATGCAAATAATTGTCGGGATTGGATCATTGATTTTGGCAATTTCATTGGTAATTCGGAATTTAATGTGAAACAAAAGGATTGTGACATAAGCCAAGTTATTTTCATAAAAGACAAATGGCGCAGTACACCAATGGCCTCCAACGTCCGGTAAAACCGAACGTTGGAGGCCTATTGTTGCTTGCAGGGGCTCCCAGAGGCTAGCTTCGCGTCGAAAAACGAAGTCACGATCGCTCCCTTTATGAATATTATTGAGCCGTATAGCCACCATCAGCGACAAATTCCAAACCAGTACTAAAGCTTGATTCATCTGAGGCAAGGTATAAAGCGAGGTTAGCAATCTCTTCTGGCTTTCCAAGACGGCCAAGGGGATGAAGGCTTTCTAGGTGTCCTTCTGCTTTTGGATCATCCTTAACCAAATTATCAACTAGTGGAGTTGAGATATAACCAGGATGAATTGTATTTACACGGATGTCATAGCCTTTTCGGGCACAATCAAGCGCAGCGGATTTAGTTAAGAGGCGGACACCACCCTTAGAAGCATTGTAGGCAAAGAGATCAGGATCCCCAATTAGTCCTTCAATGGATGACATATTAATGATCAAATTCTTTTCCCCGTTGTTCTTCATTGCTTCAATACCAAGCTTAGTGTCCCACATTGTACCGGTGAGGTTAACAGCAATTGTTTTATCCCAAATTTCAGCAGGTGTCTTTTCAACATCGGCGTATTCGGCAATTACCGCGTTGTTAACCACAATATTGAGCTTCCCGAAGACTTGGACAGTTTGACGAATTACTCGGTCCCAGTCTCCTTTCCGAGCAACGTCTTGTTGGATAAAGATCGCATTGTCACCTAATTGGTCAGCGACTTTTTGTCCTTCATCCATCTTCCGAGCGGTTAAACAACCTTTGCGCCTTCTTCAATAAACTTTTTTGCGACAGCAGCTCCAATTCCTTTAGAACCACCAGTAACAATTGCAACTTTATTATCTAAACGACCCATTGATAAGACACTTCCTTAGTAAAATCAAAACAATCTTATACAAATTTTATCCATAAATTTGCGAGAATACCCCACTTCTATAAGTAGGGGATGAATCGCTCTCTTAAAGCACGTTAGTGCTTTTTCTTTTGTTCTATGATATATTTAGTATATATCTATAAAATGTGGTGATAACAATAGAAT
>SKEM01000214.1_pt1 | contig 45869 bp, 38 predicted proteins | sample 4826731 | NCBI WGS metagenome assembly SKEM01 (sample SAMN11008809, study PRJNA524170) | human gut metagenome | biome: Human fecal sample; material: Feces; isolation source: fecal sample from pouch patient p37 | host: Homo sapiens | place: Israel: Tel-Aviv | collected 2015-07-27 | reverse complement strand
CTTTGAAAGTAGAGAACGAATACTTAAAAAAACTCGACGCCTTAGTTCAACACCGCGGACAGTCAAAGAAGAGTACCAAATCATCCAGGAACTAAGGCAAGAATTCGGATTTAGCTTAACGGAGATTTTGCCATATACCACCGTTAAGCGGAGCACATTTTATTATCAAGCACACCGCAGAGAAACAGAAGATAATCATGAATTACTCCAAACCATTAAGGACATCAAACAACAGAATCCAGGTTATGGTTATCGACCTGTGACCGACGAGCTGCATCGGCGTGGCATTAAAGTTAACCATAAACGAGTTAGTCGTTTGATGCGTGAAAATGGACTATCGTCACTAATGTATAATCGTCAGACCAGGAAATACGATTCGTCGATTGGTCCCCAGGGCAAAAAGGCTAAGAATCGTCTTCACCGTCGTTTTCAAACTGATCGTCCATACCAAAAGATGGTAACTGATGTCAGTGAGTATCGTTATGGCAATATGAACCAGGATGAACGAGTTTACCTTTCGCCAATCAAAGACCTGTGTTCTGGTGAAATTGTTAGTTACAATATTGCAATCACCCGACTACTGATTTTGTGATGAAACCATTAATCGAGCTAATTAATAAGCGGCCTGTACTTAACTACCGCATGACCGTTCATAGTGACCAAGGCATCCAATATCAAACGAATTCCTGGCGTCAAACATTAAAGAAGCATCATATCTTTCAAAGCATGTCTCGTCGGTCGACTTGTCTAGACAATGCGTCAATGGAAAGTTTCTTTCATACCATGAAAGCTGAATTGTATTATAAGCATCATTATCAAACCAAACAGGAATTGATTAAAGCGATGAAGGAGTGGATAGTGTATTACAATCAAGATCGAATCAGGCATAAATTAAAAGGCAAGACTCCGATTGAATATCGGAATCTTGCCTTAGAGAAAGTTGCCTAGATTAAAGTGTCTAACTTACAGGGTTCACTTCAGTTCGTGCTTATTTTTGTTCATGGCAATGGTCGGTGACTTAGCGCTTCCCTGCTTGACGGTTCGTTCTAATTAGGCCCAACATCGTCATTACTGTCGCCAACCCTAAAGAAAGCAGGCCCTTTTCCTGGTCAACACCAGTTTGCGGAAGCTGGTTGTTGCCAGCTGGTACTCTCTCTGTTACCAACTGAGGATTAGCCGGATCAGTAACCAAGCTCGTCGCCCGGCTTTCAAGCTCAGAAGAAGTTTTCCCCTGACCGTTGAACTGAGCAGCTACCAATCCATTGCTAGCACTTTCAAGGTCAGCGCGGTTGTTCGGCGTCAGCTGTGACTGCTTAGCCTGGTTAGTATCCTGCTCATCCCCCAGGACGTGCAGTGCCATTCCGAGGGTCTTGGTAGAACCATCGGGGAACGCAACTACCACGCCCTCCTGGTGGTTACCTGGCTGGGCCACGTCAGCCATAAGTTGCTGTGGTGCCGCCCAGCTCGTCTTAATCCCCGCAGGGACAACAGCCAGGTTCATCCCGTCCTGGCTGCTTCCCGCCGTGGTAGGATTAGCAATTACTGGAGTCGTTAACTCCTCAGCGTGGTTTTGCCGGATGGTTTGGTCATTAATCGTAACCAATTCTCCATATTTCTGGGCCTCAGTTGTTGTCTGAACGGCCGCGTCACTATTGCTGCTAGTTACTACCTCCCCAGCAGTTGTCGCCGCGTGGGCCGGAGTTGCTGTGATCAGTACTCCCGCCAAACCTAGCGTGGATAATGCCACTGTTGCAATCAAACTTGTCTTCAGTGTTTTCTTTAGCATCATTTTCCTCCCCCAACTTACCATCATAAATCGTTCAACTTACAGCGCCCCTATTATACTATAATAATAATCAGGCCCCTGAACACTTTGTTAAATAGAAACAGCGGCCTGACGGTTCATTCCGTCAGCCGCTGCTACTTTTGGCTTAGGTACTTTTTAATGATTCGCAGGATGCGTTGGCTCGCCTGCCCGTCCCCAAACGGATTTTCTGCCTCGGCCATCTGCCGGTAAGCACGGTGATTGTTTAATAGTTCAAACACTGCATGCTGGATGCTCGTCGGGTCCTTACCCACGATTTTAACGGCACCAACGTCAACCGCTTCCTGCCGTTCCGTCTTTTCCCGCAATAAGAGAACTGGTTTATGCAGGGCCGGAGCCTCCTCCTGCACGCTACCGGAGTCGGTAATGATCAAGCTGCTGCGCGCCGCCAAGTTGAGGAAACTGCGGTGGTCAAGGGGCTTAGTCAGGTGGATCCGGTCATTATTCCCCAGAATCTTCTCCGCCATCGCCAGGACGTCGGGGTGGGGCATCACCGGATATATCAGGTCCACGTCAGGATTGGTCTCGACAATGTCTTTCATCGTGTGGAAAACCTGCCGCATCGGTTCACCAATGCTTTCGGGGCGTGCCATCGTTAAAAGGATCAGCCGCTGGTCAGCCGGGATTTGCTGGAGGATCGGACTGTGGAAATCTTCCTTCAGCGAATCCTTTACCATGTCAATCGCTGTGTTCCCGGTCACGTAAATCTGTTTGGCTGGATGGTGCTCAGCCAGGAGATTATCCCGGGCCCGGGTCGTTGGCGCAAAGTACAGGTCGGCCAGATCATCGGTCAACCGCCGGTGCATTTCATCGGGGAATGGCGAGTACTTATCATAGGTTCGCAAGCCCGCCTCAACGTGGCCAATGGGCAGGTGGTGGTAGAAACCGACCAGACTCGCCGCCAAACTGGTAACCGCATCCCCAACCACCAGCAGCATATCCGGCTGCCCGGCATTGATAGCGTTGTTCAAGTTATGGAGCAAGCCGCTGAGTTCTTCGACCGCTGCTCCTTTCCGGCCGCTGGTCTGGGCCAGGTCAAAGTCAGGAACAACTTGAAGATACGCCAGCGTCTGGCTTAATACTTCCTGTTGGGATTGTTGCGGGGCAACGGCAATTACTGGTTGCCAGTTCGCGGGGTCATTCCGCATTACCTTAATCAGCGGAGCCAGCTTCAATGCTTCCGCCCGGGTTCCAAACAGCAACATGATTCGATACGGCGCCTGCACAGTTCTCACCTCTTTTTAAGCAATTGTTAACATTATTGTACACCAAATCAGCTCACATTTTTATCCCCAGCAGGCCAAGCTGCCCTGGCGGTAAAGAAACGGGAGCGTGTTTATGACTTCGTCTTCACGCCCCCGTCGACGCGCAGCTAGTCTTTAGAGAGTACAAATAGGGCTTCAGAGTTCGGCAAAGCCGATCTCTGAAGCTCATATGTGTACCGCGTTATTCGGATGTTGAGTGAACAAAAGAACTTATTTCACAGTCCCACCCAATGCTGTTAATGATCCCATCCGGGCTTGAACCGGAATCGACCGCTTAGGAGGCGGATGCACTATCCAATTATGCTATGGGACCAAGCAAAGAATATTATCGCATTATCCATTTCGGAGGTAAAGCGATAATATTCTTTTTTATTAGGAATTTTGCCGCCGGTGTTTCAGGCGGATCCCCTTATTTTTCCGGTTCTTCTTATGACGGCGCTTCTTCGGCTTTGAAAAGCCGCTCAGGGTTTTGGCAACCGACTTCCGTGGTCCGGCTTCGCTATCAAGCTGGGCCTTTTGCAGGTGGCGGTCGGCCTTCTTGACAAATGGCTCAACCTGTTTGCCAGCCACCGGCTTCTGGTCAGTCAGCTGGTCCTGACTGATGTAAAAACGTTGGATATTTAAGTCCAAGTCCGCCGTCAGCTTGCGCAGGTCACGGATATCATGATCGTCCCCGAGGTTGATTACCATTCCCCGTTCTTCCTGCCGGCCTGTCCGCCCCGCGCGGTGAACATAGGTATTAGTGCTCGTTGGCAGGTCAAAGTTAACCACCCCAGGGAGCTTCGAGATATCTAATCCCCGCGCCGCTAAATCAGTGGTCAACAGCAGCTTGATCTGCCGTTTGCGGAACATCCGCATCGCCTTTTCCCGCTCCACCTGCCGTTGACGGCCACCAAGTGTCCCCACTGCCACGTGTTCATGGCGCAAGCGGCTCGCCGCGTAGTGAAGGGTTCGGGTGCTGTTGAAAAAGACTAGTGCCCGGAAGTCTTTGATACTTGCCAGCCGCCGCAGGGTAGCCGTCTTTTGGGCATTGGTCCGGGCCGCTAGGTAAACGTGCTGGACTGGGCCCCGGGAATGGTCAGTATCCCGAACATCGAAGGTTACGATATCCCGGCCAAACATCACGCTGAGCTGGTCCAAGATGGACGACATCGTGGCGGAGAAAAACGCCAACTGGGTACTGAGCGGGGTTGCCCGTTCAATATCCTCCACCACCGCCAGGGTGTCATCCTGGAGCAGGTCATCGGCCTCGTCGACCACCAGGGTCTGGAGGTGGCCCAGCTTGAGGTGGTGGTTATCCAGCATGTGAAGTACCCGCCCCGGCGTGCCGACCACGACATCCGGGTGCTTGTGCAGCTGCATGACCTGCCGGCGCAGGTTTGCGCCCCCGGTCAGTGACTGGACCTTCACGCCGAGTATTGTCCCCCACTCGCGCATCACCCGGGCAGTCTGCAAGGCGAGTTCCTGGGACGGGGCCAGCACCAAAATCTGGGTTCCCGCGCCCGGCATCACCTTCGGCAGCAGCGGGAGGGTAAAGGCAAGGGTCTTCCCAGACCCAGTCGGCGCAATTCCGAGCACGGATTGGTCCGTCTGCAGCGCTTGGTCAACAGCCGTCTGAATCGCAGTCGGCTGCTGGTAGAGCTTCTCAAAATGTTCTTTAAACTGTTCGATCAAATAGCATCATCCTATTCTTGATCATTATCTGCAGGGAAAGTTAAGTTAGCGGACTGGCGCAGCGAGTACATCACGGAGTTGACCGTCCGCGCCAGGTTCATCCAGTGCTGGTACTTTTTGACTTGCACTGGGTCATCAGGGTTGTTGAAGAGGTCAGCGAAATCATTCATTTCGTCGGTCATCGAATTTTTCGCAACTGGTGCTTCCAACGGGTGGGCCTGCTTATCAGCATCGTAGTAAGTTACCTTCTGGGTTTCAAAAATACTATCAAAGACCAGGGTATCCTTTAAGCCGTACACCTCTGATGGCAGGTAGGAATTAGCGGTCTTACCAAAGTTCAGGGTCACCGTGAAGTGGTCATAATTGAGAATGGCAACTCCCTTCGCGTCAACGCCCGTTTTCGCCAAAGTTGGGTAGTAGACAACCGTTGATGGCTCGCCAAACAGGGTCACCGCACCGTAAACGGCGTAAACCCCTAGGTCCATCAGGGCACCACCCGCAAAGTCCAGGGTAAAGATATTCGGGTAGGGTTGGTCGCCAGCCAGGACCTTGTCATACCGTGAGGAGTACTTCATCACGGTGATTGTTCCCCCCTGGCAGTGGTGCTGCTTCATCTCATCAACCTTTTCCACAGCCTTTTCATAGAGCGGCGTGTGGATGTGCCGAGCTGCTTCTACCAGCCGGGCCTGCGGGTGTGCCGCCAGCAGTGATTCGATCGCACTGAATTCGGCCGGGTTAACAAAAGCTGGCTTTTCCACGATGATAAACTTATCATTTTCGATTGCCAGCCGCACCTGTTGATAGTGCAAACTATTTGGTGAAGCTACGTAAACTACGTCGAAGTCGCCCTCGCTGAAGAACTTCTCCAGGTCATCGTAAAATTCCGTTGCGCCGTAGGGTTCACCGAATTCCCGTGCCCGGTCCAGGGTCCGCGAATAGACCGCCGTCAGTTGGTACTTGCCCGTCGTCTTCGCGGCGTCTAACATCTGATCAGTAATGATATGAGTTCCAATAATTCCTAGCTTGAGCATCGCTTTTCTCTCTCCTTTATTAACAAATACGTTTGTTACAACTAATTTTACCAATTATTGCCGCTTTTTAACAGAAATGAAATCTTCTCCTAATACAAATGTGTGTATAATTGACCATGAAGTTAATGACTTATCGCATACTTAATTGAGGAGACTGATGAAATATGAAGAAAAAGGGAATGTTACTTTTCGGCGCGGGATTAATGGCTGGGCTCAGCAGTACATTGGGTTTCAGCCGTAAGAAAAGTAGCACGATAACTGCGTTACCGATTTTTTATACTGGTACTTGGCAATATTACGATAAAGAACGCAATCGGTCCCATCGAATCACCATTTCTCCTGAATTAAAATTAGGGATCGATAATCAAGCTATTCCGGCCACCGTCCAGCAAATCGAAACTGATAAGCTGGTATTCCTCGATAAATTCGGCTACCACATTACTATCCGGGCCAACGAACAACGGCCAGTTTCCTTGACTGACGAAGCGGACGACCAGGTCTACACAATTCAACCAGTTCAATAAATTTTCGAGCGCTGCTAACCAGCGTTTTTTATTTTAAACTACTTATCGTACGTTCGGTGAGCCGGCGCCTGGTAATCCTCCATAAAACGCAAGATTTCATCCAGGTTACTGCTGAAGCAGATTTCACGTAAGTATTGGTCTTCCAAGAAGCCGGCCTGATTCATCGTCACCAGTTGCTTTTTGAGGTTGTCATAATAGCCGCGGTAGTTATACACTGCCACCGGCTTGGCATTATCGCCAATCGTTACCCAGGAAGCGGCCTGGCTAATTTCCTCAAGGGTCCCCAGGCCCCCCGGAAAGGCAATCATCCCATCCGCCAGAGTCATCATCTTTTCCTTACGCAGGTCCATGTTGGCGACAATCTGCCGGTCAGTTACCCCGGGAAGTGCCACGCCCCGGTCGTATAATTCCTGGGTTAAGATACTGTGAACCACTCCGCCATTTGCGAGAACGCCGCGGGCCACAGCCCCCATTAGGCCATGCTGACCGCCACCGTAAACTAATTCAATCTGGTGGGCGGCCAGCCATTCGCCGACCTTCTCAGCTTCGACCATGTAGTCCGGGTCCTTCCCCTGAAGGGCACCACAATAAATTGCTAATCTTTTAATTGTCATCTGTTGTTCCTTCCTTTACTAACTCATTCAAGGCGGCTAGCTGCCCGTTAATTGCCGTTGCCGCGGTTCGGACCGCCATTTCTTCAACGGGGTATAGCTTTAAGAGAATTAAGTTGCCGACCCCCTGCCGACCTAACACCGCGGGAAAACTTACGTAACCCGAATATTGGGGTTGATAGATTGCCACGGGTAGGACTAGCTGCTCGTCATTTAGCAGGGCGCTAATCAGTCGGCAGGTCCAGGCAGCTACCGCACTATTATTATAACCGAGTCCCTTGAGGGTATACCAGCTTGAGAGGTCGGCCTGAATCTTGAGCTGGCTTTCATCCAGGTGGTGACCATTGATGGATCCGTCCAGTGCCTGACCATTCACCCGGGCGGTCGACCAGGCAAACGCCTGCCGGCCAGCGTGTTGTCCATAGACAAAGCCGCTGACGTTGGCCGGCGCTACGTGGGCGGCGTGGGCAATTGCCCGGTAGAGACGCGCGGTATCAAGCACCGTTCCGATCCCCAGCACCTGCTTCGTCGGCAGCTGCAATTGTTGTTGGAGGAAGGCGGTCACCGCCTCGTTAGGGTCAGTTAAGTTGACTACCAGGCCGTGGAAGCCGCTCCCTTTAACCCGCGGAGCAATTTGCATGACGGCCCGCCCCGCTACCGTTAGCTCTGCCATCGGGTCATCCTTCGTGAGGGCGCTGTCACCGACCGCTACCACTAGGACTTGCGCCGTGGCAAGGGCGGCATAGTCTTGAATGATAATTTGCGGCTGGGTCCGCATGGCTGGCAGTGCGTCCAGCAGGTCGGTCTGCACGGCCAGTGCCAGATCATCATCCTGGTCGATTAACACCAGCTTGTCGACCGCGGCCGTCGCCACCAGCTCATTTGCCAGTAGCCGCCCCACGTGGCCCAAACCAATAATACCAATTGTGCGCATCTCTCTATCTCCTTTTTTAAAGAAGAGGCCGGGAAAATATCCCAGCCTCTTTGCTATTTTAAAGCTCATAATGTCACAGCACGATAGACTAGGCCCTGATCAGCCTAGCTCTGGCCCACCCGCTTGTCTGTAAGTTAACTTACCTCTTCCTGAAAAGCGGCTGTTTCTGGGAAAGTGTTCAAAATAAAGTCCCGGGCCCCCTTGCTAAAGTCAAAGGCCTCTTGCGCCCGGTAGCTTTCCCGGTGGTCGCCCACCGCCAGGGTTACCTGGTCGGGAGCCAGGTTAAATTCAACGCCAAGTTCAATCGCCGCCCGAATCAGTTGCTGCACATCGTCGGAATAGTCCTTGCTGATGGCCTGCAACGGGTGCTGGTAGTTAATGTTATTCGTGTACCGGTCATTGGCAATTTTTAACCCAAACGACAGCAAATTGCCGTTCTCAATTTGGTCAGCCAACTGTCCGCTGATGGTCAGGGCAGGATCCTCCACCCGGCGTTTGGCAAAGGTCAATGCCAGCCGGTATTCCCGGGGAGCGTTAAATTCCTCAACAAATCCTTCCAGTTCCGTAATCAGGGCGTTCGCCGCCTCTTTCATCCACGCGGTTTCATCCTTAGGCTTTTGCAGGGCAACCTCATTGTTGAGCTGACGAGCCTGGGCTAACTTCGCAGTTAAATCATCTGGCAGCGGCGATACCAAAGCATCCAGCAGTAACAGTTCCAGGAAGTTAATCGTGTCGTCACTGATCCCGGTCCTCGAGAGCGGATCCAGGTCAAAGTTCCGGAATTCGAGGTAGTCGACCCCCTTAGCCAGGGAACCCTTCAGGTCAGTCACGTCCTGGTTATGTCCCCGCAGCCGGACCGGTCCAAAGAATTCCTTCAGGCTATAGAAGGTCCCATTGTCCATGAACTCCTGTAATTGAGCAACGTGCTCCTCAAGTGAGTTATAGGTGACCCGCTCGCTAGCAATGTTGTCATCTCCAAAGTCACTCGCCCGAATGCTCCGCACCGGCAACTCCAAGTTGTCAGGAAAGCTCTCAGGCATGTCTTCGGTGACTGGGCTGGCCCCATATAAGTAGGTAAAAAGCCACTGGTAAAGGTAGTAGACTTGGGCCAGCTTGAAATAGAGGTGGTTGCGGAAGTCAACCTCACTCTTGTAGTCTTCCTGGTAAAAGCGCTGGTAAAGGGTCGTAATCAGCTGGGGTGCCAAGCCAAAGTTAATGTGGACATCCCCCATGATTTCTTTAACGATCCCGTATTTATTTCCCAGGTAATCATGGTTTGCCTGGTCCCAATGTTTCGTGTAGTTGTCCTTGAGAAAATCCAGGTCGTTTTGGTACAAGGGTGCCGGTGCCATACTCAACGGCCAGAGCCGCTCATCACTGTGGAGGTGCTGAATCATGATCTGTTCCAGCATCTTCAGGTGGCGTACCGCTGCCGCACTCCCCACCACGGGCGGTGTTTCAAAGTCAATCATATCATCGGTAAACCCAGAATTCAGGTAAATATTGTGTTGGCGTGACCGCAAGTTTGCCGGATAAGGATAGCGGCTGGCCCGGCCATTCGTCAATACACGATGCTTTTTAGCTTCCAAGCCAAACCGGCAGGCGAACATCTGGGCGTTAAGCTCTGGTTCCTTTAGTGCCGACTTGATTTGGTCATATTTATCAGCCATCTAGCATCCCCCCATCATAATATCTCGTTTTCCACTCTACCACTTTTAAAAGCGAATGGGCAATCTTTTTTTGACCGCTTTCTTTCCCATTCTGCAAGCATTAGATTCCCTGCCAGCGGCAGCGCCGAATATCGACGTGGTTCTCGTCTTTAAACGGTACCCCCTCTGCCAGCAGCATTGGGCGTTGGTCAAACCAGCCGGGCACCAGGCGGCCGCTTGCGGTCACTACCCGGTGACAGGGATGTTTTCCCCGGCCGCCATACTTCCCCAGGATTTTGCCGACGAGGCGCGCGTTGCGGGGCCGGCAAATCATTTGGGCGATTTGACCGTAACTGGCAACCAGCCCGAACGGAATCAGATCGACCGTATTCAAAACGTCCTGAATAAATTGTTCATCCATCTTTGCCATGGTCCCGCCTCCTTGTCCATCGATTATACCTGTTTTGCCAGGAAAGAAAAGGCGCCCGAAACCGGCAGACAGCTTCGGACGGTCATTGCTTGAAAAGTGCAGTCAAGCTATTTCACATAAACAGGCGGGCAAACGGAATAACCACCAGGTCGATGACAATCCCGCTAATGACAACGCAGACCGAGGCCATTGCCCCCTCCAAGACACCGAACTGAAGCGCCTTGGCGGAACCAATCGTGCCCCCGGTCCCTAGACCCAGGCCCAGCCCAATTTGGGAATGTTGAAGCCGGAACGCCTTGATAAAGACATCCGCCAGGGCGTAAATAATTACGGCCTTGACGATGCAGGCGATGGCGGTCACCGCCGAATTGCCACCAATCGCCTCGGCAACCGGCATCGCAATCGCGGTAGTAGCGGCCTGGGGAAGCATGGCGGCCGCCGAAGAATGTGACAGGCCCACCAGCTTGCTGGCCCCAAGGATGATAAAGAGGCAGAGTACGCTCGATAGCACCAGGGAAATCAGAATATCAAGCCAGTACTTCTTCAAGACGTCGTTGCGCTTAAACAAGGGAATCGCGAAGGCAATCGTTGCTGGGTTTAAAAACCAGAAGATGATGTCCCCACCCGGCTTGTAGAAGTGCCGGTAAACATACGCGGTTGACGTCCCCTGAACCTTTCCCCAAAGAATCAAGATGATAATTCCGGCCACCATTCCAAAGAAGAGGGGCTGAAAGAGGAAAAAACCATTGCTCTTCTTGAATAGCCACTGACCGACCAGGAAAACCAGCAGAGAAATAAAAATTCCGGTAAATGGTAAGGCGAGGTTGTTAGTTAATGCTGTCATGCTGCTGCCCTCCCATGATCCGTTTGTGAATGGCAATCACCAGCCGGGTAACGTAGGCGGTTACCACCAGCAAGGCGACGGTCGCAACTAAGATGACCAGCAGGATTTGCAGGCCCTCCCGCTGTAAAATTCCCAGGTCGTTGGCGATTTGAATTCCTGATGGCACAAACAGGAAACCAATCAGGCTGATCAAAAACATTCCCAAGTTTTCGACCCACTCTAGTTTAACGACTCCCAGTGTCAATAATAGGTAGAGCAGAACCAACCCGATTACTGGGGTCGGCACAACAAATGACGGTGGACAGAGAGCAGATAGAATGCTCGCTACCCATAGGATGCCGGCAAAAATTGCACACTGAACAAGAATCGGTGCTGATTTGTGATTATTATCTTTTCTCGTCATAATAGCGTCCTCCTTATATTGAACAGTCTAATTTCACAAACTATTATACAGGAGAATTGCGAACAATGTAACCGCACTCAAAATTTACTTGCTGGCTGGCGCCGTTTCCAGTAAGAAGTGACCTGCTTAATTGATAGTGTCGTGCTCCGCCGAATGCAGCTGACGTTCATTTGGGCATTGCAGAGAGGCGCAGTCGGCCACCTCAAGTAACCGGCACCTGCCGCCGGCCATGTAAAAACTTTCCTCCCAATAATAAAATACGGCAACTGGCTCTGTTTGCACCAGGCAGATTGCGTGACATCCCCTCCTTTCCCGGTATAATTCAAGCTGAAACCCAACTTTAAGGAGGAAGAAGCAATGAAGACAGTGCAAAACATCATTATTGGTTTTGGCAAGGGTGGAAAAACACTCGCCAAATTTCTCGCCAAACAAGGCGAAGAGGTGCTCGTCGTAGAAAAGTCACGGGAAATGTACGGGGGCACCTGCATCAACATTGCCTGCCTCCCCTCTAAACGGCTGATTACCGAGGCCGCCCGCGGTACTGACTTTGCGGCCGCCATCCGGGGCAAGCGGGAAATGGTTGCCCAGCTGCGGGACAAGAACTACCACATGCTCGCCGATGAGGACACCATCACCGTCCTGGACGGGACCGCCCACTTTACCAGTGACCACACAATTACCGTCGATACCGCAACTGGTCCCCAGGAATTCACCAGTAAGCGAATCTTCATCAACACCGGCGCCCAGCCAACCGTCCCGGCCATCCCCGGCCTGCGGGAGAGTCCGGCCCTGCTGACGTCCACGAGCGCAATGGAACTGGATAGTCTGCCGCAGAAATTAGTAATCATCGGTGCCGGCTACATCGGCCTGGAGTTTGCCAGCATGTTTGCCGAATTTGGCGCCCAGGTGACCGTGGTTGACCACCACCAGGAATTCCTCCCCCGTGAAGACGCGGACGTCGCGGCGATGGTAAAAGCCAACTTAGAGCAAGCCGGCGTCACCTTCCGCCTCGGGGCTAACATCGACCAGGTCAGCACGGCCAATGGGCAAGCCCAAGTGGAAATCAGTCGCGATGGTCATACTACCCAACTGGTCGCCGACAAAATTCTCGCTGCCACCGGACGCCGGCCAGCAACGGCAAAGCTCGGGCTGGAAAATACCGGGATTGCCGTTGACGACCGGGGCGCCATCAAGGTCGATGACCAGCTCCACACCACGGTACCCGGTGTATGGGCCATTGGCGACGTTAAGGGCGGTCCCCAGTTTACTTATATTTCCCTAGACGACTTTCGAATCATCAAGGACGAGCTCTTTGGCGACGGCACCCGCCGTATCAGTAACCGTGGGGTCGTCCCAACCAGTGTCTTTATTGAGCCACCGCTCGCCCAAGTTGGTTTAACCGAAAAGCAGGCCCACGCTCAAGGACAGGATTACCTACTGTTTAAACTCCCCGTCGCCGCCATCCCGAAGGCCAAGGTACTAAAGGACCAGCGCGGAGTCCTCAAGATGCTAGTTGATCCGCAGACCAAGCTCATCCTCGGTGCCACCCTCTACGCACCGGAAGCCCATGAAATCATCAACATGGTTGCCCTGGCAATGCGGGCTAAGCTCCCCTACACCATGCTCCGTGACCAGATTTACACCCACCCAACCATCAGTGAGGCCTTTAACGACCTTCTCAAAAAGCCGCAATAGTTAAAAACGCTCACGCTTCCGACACTAAGTCGCTCGCGTGGGCGTTTGCTTTACAATTTTCGTTCATACATGTGGGCACTGGTGTCGCCAATGTCTTCGTAATGGAGGACTACTTCGCCGGCAAAGCAAAAACCGCTCTTGACGTATGCCCGTTCGGCCGGGACATTGCCCTTCATCACGTCGAGGTGCATTACCGCGTACCCCTTATTCTTGGCAAATTCAAATAATTTCTGGAGCATTTGCTTAGCCAGGCCCTGGCCCCGAAAGTTTTTGCTGACGGCAAATAGGTGGAGGACGGTTATTTGCTGCTCTGGTGCTGCTATTGCCCAGTCAACCTGACGGTAATTGGGGTCCTCCCCAGTCGTCAAAATTCCGACAGTAGCAACTTGACCGTTTACTAGACCCTCGACTACCATCCCGTTATCAATCCGGTCAGCCAGGAGGTCCCTGTTGGGATAAACGCCCCAGTGCCAATCAGCTCCGTATTCGTCGTCCTGCTGCTGGGCACAGACTTCTTGGTAAAACTGGCAAACCGCCTCTAGGTCAGCGGCCGTCGCTTGCTTAATCTGCATTTTCACAGCACTCCTTTCCGTATCATTCGTTGTTCTCCATGATATAAGAAGCAACCGAGAAAAGCAAAAACGAGGCTGGGAGAAAACTTCATTTTCTCACCAGCCTCTTGCTAGTTCTTAACTATTATAAAGATAACGTGGAAAATAACCACAAGGCTAGTGTCTAGCTACGAACGATAGCCGACCCGTGCCGTGTCAACTATCGTCCTAGGCTAGTCATACGCCTTGTCAAGGAGGTTATTTCCCACTCACTTGCTAATTTAGAGCTAAAAGTGAAACAGCACAGTAGCTAGCTGGCAGGATAAACGCCGGTAAATCAGCAATTTCCCCTCCTCAAGCAGTCTACTCTGCAACAGCCTGGATAGTTGGGGAAGCTAGACCTATCCCTCCCCACTATTGGCCTATTACTTAGCATTCAGGACAAAACTAAAATCAATGTCCTTAGTGGCCGGAATGTGGTAGTGCTGCTCAACATCGGCCCCCCAGCTGTCGATTCCGCCGACGCCGCGAACCGCACCGGCAATTACCATCACCGTCCGCCGTTCCAGGGGCAGTTCTTCGATGTGGGTCGCGTTTTCCAGCTCCTCCGCTGTGTATGGCAGGCAGCTAAAGGCAAATGGCTGGTCCGCCTTTGCCACCTTCAGGCTGAACGGCTGCCCGTCGTGATCAGCATTGTTCTGGGTCGTCGTCCGGATCACTTCGACCCAGTCGGTCACCATGTGCATCCCGTTTTCCTGGGGAACTAGATATTTGGCGACCGGCAGGCCCTTGATTTGGTAGACGCCGTGTTCAGCTCCAGCCATCCGGTCCGGGTAGGTTTCACCAGATAGGCCCTGGTATTCAAAGCCATCTGCAAGGGTCGGCATTACCAGCCGGACGCCCATCACGGGTAGCTCTGGCAAGCCTTCCTTGCCCGTATAGTGAACGTGGACCGCAATTGGCCCGCCCACTTCCACTGTATAGGTCATTGTGACCGTGGTTGCCGGAACCGTCAGTGTCTCAAAGGTGTAGGCAACCGTCACTTCTTCAGCCGTTTCTTCATTTGAGTAGTGGTCGTTGTCCAGTGGCAGGCCGCCAAAGTCGTGGTCATCCACTGTGACATTAATAGCAGTACACTTCTGGAAGTAGTCCGCACTCAGCCACTGGGCCGACTTGATATTGAAGCCGCTCCCCCGGTCGTTATCCGTTGTGGCCCGCCAGAAAGTCGGCACTGGCGTCCGGTAGAGCCATTCCTTCCCGTTCAGTTTTAACGATTCCAGGCCGCCCCGCTCGTAGGAAAAGATGTAGTGAAAGCCAGCACCGCCGACGCCGAGCGAACCGTCACCATAAACAACGTGTAATTTATTTGTGTAATCCATAGTAGTACCGTACCTCCTGCATTGCCGGCTTTGGTGTCCGATCCGCAAACATCAAGCCATCGCCAGAAAATTCATAATCGGAGTGGCGGTCGTCAAAGTCGCCACCGTAGCGCATTACTAGCTTGCCGCTAACTGGGTCCTTGACCTGAAGTGCTTGGTCGATGAAGTCCCAGATGAAGCCGCCGAAGTATTGCGGGTACTTATCGAGTAATGCGATGTAGGATCCCATTCCCCCGCAGGAGTTTCCCATGTCGTGCATGTATTCACACTCCATAAACGGCTTGTCCGGGTTATTTTGCAGGTATTCCTCCACCTGCTTTGGCGGCAGGTACATCCAGCTCTCGACGTCAGAAACCTGATCCCGGTAGTCCTTGGTTCCACCGGCCGGTAGATAGTTGGCCTTATCCATGCTTGGAATCTGTTCACTATAATCGTGAGTATGACAAACCCCTTCGTAGTGGACCAGGCGGCTGTCGTCATGCTCCTTGTAGAATTGCTGCATGGCTACCATGTCATCACCAACGAAGGACTCGTTTCCTAACGACCAGAAAAGGATGGCCGGGTGGTTCTTAAAGGTCTCGTAGTTGGTCCGGGCACGATCCACCACCGCTTCCTTCCATTGGGGAACGGAGCCCGGCACGTTGTAAGACGGGGCGACACTACCCATCTTTTGCCAGGTAGCGTGCGACTCCAAGTTATTTTCGGCCATCATGTAAATGCCGTTGTCATCACACATACTGTACCAGGGCAGCTGGTCCGGGTAGTGGCAGGTCCGGACGGCATTGATGTTATTTTCTTTAAAGGTCTGAATATCCTTTTTCATGTCGGCCATCGTGACGGAACGGCCCCGCTGGTCGTCCCATTCGTGGCGGTTGACCCCGTTGATAATTAAGCGTTTGCCGTTCAACAGGACGACGTGGTCCGGGCTGATTTCAATCCGCCGGAAGCCAAACCGGTATGGGACCAGCTCAACTAGGCGGCCCGCTTCGTCCTTGATCTCAACCAGCAGCTGGTAGAGGTAGGGGTGGTGGTTATCCCAGAGGTGGACATCTTTGACCGTCGTTTCATCCAAGCGGATGCTGGCAGCGACTGGTTTTGTCTGGTCGACAATTACCTGACCATCGGCATCCTTGGCAACCACGTGAACGGTCCCAGCCTGTTCACCAGCCAATTGCAGCTCCAGGTTAAAGTGGCCGTTTTGGTAGTCATCATCAACGGTCGGCCGGATGGTCATGTCCTCGACGTGGGTTGCCGGTTGGGCTAAAAGGTCGACGGAACGGAAGATCCCGGAGAAGCGGAACATATCCTGGTCTTCCAGCCAGGAAGCGGTACTGTGCTTAAAGACTTCGACCGCCATGACGTTGCCCTCGTCCTGAATGTACGGGGTCAGGTCAAATTCGGACGGGGTAAAACTGTCCTCGGCATAGCCAATAAAGTGGCCGTTAAGCCAGAGGTACATCGCCCGCTCAACCCCGGCAAAGCGGACCCGGATTTGCTGACCGCGCAGTGCCGGATCAAGGTCAAACTGCTTTCGGTAGAGGCCCACGGTATTGTCAGCCCCGGTGCTGAAGGAGCCCGCCTCCTTATTCTGACCATCCACGGCATAAGCTGGCCGCCGGTAAATCTTCCCTTCCCACGGAATCAGGGTGTTGATGTAATTGTTCTGGGCGTAGTCACTGAGCTCAATTTCACTCGGCACCTCAATCGTGCCAAAGTCTGCCGTGTCATAATCAACGGCAGAGAAGTCCGCCGGCCGTTCCTGCGGGTTCGGGGCAAACTGAAACTGCCACTGCCCATCGAGAGACTGAACGAAGCGGCTACGGTGGTGCGCCCACTCCGCGTAGTCGCCATAATAATGATGGTCGCTATGGGCGGGCAACTGGTTGACCCGGAAGGTCTCCGGATCGTCCAACCATTTAATATCTGCATCCATGAATGAAAAACCTCCTCACTAAAACTATCCAGTTTTAGTATAGCGCTTTCATTTAGGCGAAGATAGTAAACATTGATGGATTTTACTAAAAGGTAAATAATCACAATTAGCTAAAAAACAAAGCAGCCGGTGCCCATTCAAGGTACAAACTGCTTTTCAAAATTTAACTATGTTTTTCCTTGATGCTATCAGGAACCCAATTATAGTCCTTACTTTTATTGATGAGCACTTTGCCGTGATCCGCCGAGTATATTAACTCCGTGTCACTCAGACTATTATCCCAAAGTTCTACTGCATCAAATTCATCATAGAGCTCAGCCAATCGCTGGAGGCTCCTAGTATATCTTCGAGTAACTAAGTCCGAGCTTACACCATGTCCGCCTTTGGAAACTCGTGATTGAACTCGACTAACAGCTAATTCAGCACTTGCCAAGCCTACATATTCCAAGCGCACTGTATACCCTTGTTTTTTGGCAAAGTTAATAAATTTTAAAATTCCCTTCCGGCTTGAAGCAAGCGTCGTCTCCTGGATAACATTATGCCCCGACAACAACTCGTGCTTTAATTTAGCAACAGCAGCCCGCATTGCTTTTAAATTATCCAGATTCGAATGCCAATCTCCATGCATTGACTGCAAAATCTCATCCGCATTAATCAACGCATAATTCTTATCACTGCTTAATAGAGACCTATATAGAGTACTTTTACCTGCGCCATTTACTCCAGCTAAAATTATATACTCAGGCATTAGAGGACAAACTTCCCTTCAATAATTGGTTTTTGGACTTCTCGCAGCCTAGAATTTAATAAATCATAGAGGAACAACCTTTTATCTTCGTTCGGTTCGTTATCAGCCATCCGTTTAATCTCCGCAGGCGTTAAATTGTGGAACCAATCGTAAAATTCAGTTGCTTTATCCATAATAATCATCTCCTCTGCTCAGCCTAAATATATGCCTTTGTTATACTTGAGGCTAATTTTTTATACATTTGTAAATTCAATTTTAGCTTATTAAATTAAATAATTGTTCCACTTTTGAAACAATTCGTCTTTGCCCAGCTAACGATGGTAACGGGAAGCAGAAATCTTCAATTTTTTCTTAGAGATATTAGGTTGCGCACCACCAGTTTCTAAACCAATTAATCGATTTCTAGAGGCTAAAAGATAATAAAACAAAACCCAATTATAAATTTCCTCGTAAGGAGTACATCCACAACCAGCTTGGTTGGTTACTAATTCTTTCTGACTTACAATTCCAAGTTTTCCGATAGTAGCACTGTACATTACTATTAAAACATTACCAGATTTATTAACTTTTACAGATGAATTCTTAACACCTAATTCCGTAATTGTTTCAGTTATATTTTCAATAACCCCATCATTAAAATTACCAGTCTTTAGCCAAGGAATATTCCCATCTGTACACGAAATCCTTGGACTGCATTTCTTGGTGCTTGGTATAGTATACATTCCGCTTGCTGTCCTGATTTAATAATTTCTGCGTATTTAGAAGGGTAATTATCAAAATTAGTTTCCATCATTTTCATTTCCTTCTTAGGCTACTTTCTTTTTAAATTCTCTGTAAGTAATTATACAGCAGAAACCGTCTACCTTACTATGCCTGCTTTAGCTCACTCACTCCTTAAAAACTAATCTTATGCACAGAAAAAAGGCCAAAACCCATCATACCGGTCTCTGATAACCCTTCAAAATTTCATCTACCCACCAAAAAACGTACGCAGTTTAAAGTTAACGCAAAAAACACCCGACCGATAATTAAATCAGTCGGGTGTTCTTAGTAGTGCGGCCAAGAGGACTTGAACCTCCACGGTCTAAACGACCATAAGATCCTTAATCTTACGCGTCTGCCAATTCCGCCATGGCCGCGTCAACAAATAGTATTATAGCAAGCTGACTACTTGTTGACAAGCCCTTTTTTATTTTTTTAGGTAAAAGTGGTGACCACAGCGCCGGCAGACATAGCGCCGGGTATTAAAGCGGCGCTGGCGGCCAATCGTAATCCCACAGCCTGAGCACTGGTAGAGCCACTTTACCTTGCGTGGCTGAGTCTTGCTGGTCGGCGGTGCGTAGCGGGAACCACCAACTTGGGCCAACAGGGTTCGAAAGGCGGCGCTCCGGTGATGATAGTCCTGGCCAGTCTGGTGGAGGTGGTAGTGACACAATTCGTGAAGCACCACCCGTTTCAGGTTTGCCAGGTCAAATTCCGTATACATCAGCGGGTTGATATCAATATGGCTGTCATCCAAATGGTAGCGGCCCCCGGTCGTCTTGAGACGGGCATTAAAGAAAATCCGGTGCGTAAAGGGCCGGTGAAAGGCTGCTAGTGACCATTCCTCGGTCAGGCGTTGCAGGTCCGCGTTATTCATCCACGGTCGCCGGCTTCAGCATGGTCAGCTGGATTCGCTGCCGTTTTAGGTCAACGCTATCAATCCACACGTCGACGATATCGCCGACAGAAACAACGGACCGTGGATCACGGGTAAACTTCTTGGTCATCTTCGAAATATGAACCAGGCCGTCGTGCTTGACCCCAATATCCACAAAGGCTCCGAAATCGACCACGTTCCGGACGGTTCCCTGAAGCTGCATCCCCGGTTTCAGGTCCTCAATCGTCATTACATCGTGGCGCAACAATGGTGCCGGCATCGAATCACGCAGGTCACGGCCCGGCTTTTGCAGTGAAGCCACAATATCGTTGACGGTCGCTTTTCCAGCCTTGGCGGTCGTAAATTCTGCAGGATTCAACTGCCGGATCCGCTTGGTCGCTGCCGGCGTTCCCAGGTCAGCAACCGCCACGTCCGCCTTTTCCATCATTGCTGCCGCGATTGGGTAGCTCTCCGGGTGGACATCGGTGTTATCGAGCGGGTTCTCCCCGTTGACGATTCGCAAGAAACCAACCGACTGTTGGAAGGCTTTCGGGCCTAGCCGTGGCACATCCTTGAGCTGTTGACGGTTGGTGTAGCGGCCGTTGTCATCCCGGTACTTAACGATGTTTTTGGCAATCGTCTTGTTCAGGCCGGAAATCTGGCTAAGCAGCTGGTAGCTGGCCGTATTCAGGTTGACCCCGACCCGATTGACCGCCCGTTCCACGATAGCGTCCAGTTCACCGCTCAGCTCCTTCTTCGGCAAGTCGTGCTGGTACTGTCCAACCCCGATCGACTGCGGGTCAATCTTGACCAATTCCGCCAGCGGATCCTGGAGCCGGCGACCAATGGAGATTGCACTCCGCTGCTCGACATGCAGGTCTGGGAACTCATCCCGGGCTTCCTGGCTTGCGGAGTAAACGGAGGCCCCCGCTTCGTTGACAATCACGTAGTAAACCGGGCGGTCAATCTTCTTGAGCGCCGCCGCCACGAACTGTTCGGACTCCCGGCTGGCAGTCCCGTTACCGATCGCAATCATCTCGACGTGGTACTTCTCCAGCAGGTCAATGAACTCGCCCTCCGCAGCGGCCCGTTGCTTCTCCGGTGCCGGATTGTGGGGGTAGATGACCGCCTTAGTCAGGAATTTACCATTCTCGTCCAGGACGGCAAGTTTACAGCCAGTCCGGTAGGCGGGGTCGAAGCCAAGCACGACCTTGCCCTTGATTGGTGCCTGCATCAGCAGGTGGTAGAGGTTTTCACCAAAAACCTTGATGGCCTGCTGGTCAGCGTCATCCGTTAGTTGCCGACGCAGTTCCCGCTCGATGGCTGGGCCCAAGAAACGCTTGTAGGCGTCGGCCGCAGCCTCCTCAATAAAGTTTGTCGCCTGGTTCTCTTTCTTTGTCCGGATCAGGCGAAACTTGAGGTAGTTCAGGACGGCTTCCTCATCGACCGCCAGCTTAACGGACAAAACATCTTCCTTTTCGCCCCGGTTAATGGCGAGCACCTGGTAGGAATTTAGGTCCTTCACCGCACCGGTAAAGTCGTAGTACTGCTTATAGGTCTTCAACTCGTCCTTTTCCTCGCCATCCTTCTTCAGGCTGGTGACCAGCTGGCCGTGGTTGTGGGTAAAGTTCCGCAACCAAGCCCGGACGGTCACCATCTCGGAGATGGCCTCGGCCAAAATTTCGTGGGCCCCAGCAAGAGCTGTCTCCGGACTCTCAACATCATCGTTGACAAATTCGGCTGCCTTAGTCGTCAGATCGCCACCAGGGTAGGTCAGCAGCCAGTTTGCCAGCGGTGCCAGTCCCGCTGCCTTAGCCTTCTGGGCCTTGGTCTGCCGTTTTTGCTTGTAGGGCAGGTAGAGGTCCTCCACCGTTTGGAGATCGGTGGCAGCACGGATCTGCTTTTCCAGGGCAGGAGTCAGCTTCCCCTGCTCCTTAATCTTGTTGACCACCGTTTCCTGACGTTCGCGCAGGCTGGTAACGTGGTGGTACTGGTCGCGGATCTCTTGCAGCTGGACTTCATCCAGGGTTCCCGTCATTTCCTTCCGGTACCGCGCGATAAAGGGAATCGTATTCCCTTCGTCCATCAGCTGCAGGGCCGCGCTGACCTGTTTTTGCCGCAGCTTGGGCAGCTGCTGACTTACTAATTGAACAATTTGTTGATCCATTAAGTCCTCCGTCTAAAAACTACTTCCACCAGGAATCGAGCGGACTAATCGGCTGGTGGCGCTTATGCCGCGTCTTCTTATACCAGTCCTCGATTTTTTCAGCAACCTTATCGGCAATCTGGTGGCCCTCAAGATAGTTATCAATATCCTCATAGCAAACGCCCAGCGCTTCTTCGTCGGGGCGCATTGGCTGGTCGTCTTCCAGGTCCGCGGTCGGCACCTTTTCGTATAGCGACTTGGGCGCCCGGAGGTATTCCAGCAGGGCCTTCCCTTGTCGCTTGTCCAACCCGGACAAGGGGGTAATGTCAGCACCGCCATCACCGAATTTGGTGTAGAAACCGGTGACCGCCTCGGCCGCGTGGTCGGTTCCCACAACGGCACCGTGGTTAGCGCCAGCAATCGCGTACTGGACAATCATTCGTTCCCGGGCCTTGATGTTCCCCTTGTTGAAATCACTGATCTGGGCCCCCGCCGCTTCAACAGCCGCAACCATGGCGTTGGTCGCCGGCTTAATGTTGACCCGCAGTGTCTGGTCAGGCTTGATAAAATCATTAATTGCTTTCATGGCATCAGATTCATCCGCCTGTTCGCCATATGGCAGCCGGACCGCGATGAATTGATAGTGCTTGTCCGGTGCTTCTTGCCGCAGCTTTTCCACGGCCAATTGACACAACCGCCCTGCCAAGGACGAGTCCTGACCCCCGGAAATCCCCAGAACTAGGGTCGTCATCCCCGTCTTCTGCAAAAACTCACCGATAAATTGAACTCGCTTGTCCACTTCCTCTTGCGGGTCAATTTGGGGCTTCACCTTCAACGTATTAATAATTGATTTTTGTAACTCCCGCATTTTCCTTCTCCTTAATTATCGAGCCCTTTAACGTACTCGTTGACCTGGTGAATCAGCTTCATCTTGTTGTCGTAGCAACGCCGTGACAAGTCGACCGGGTAAACCTCAGGGTTAAGGTCCCGCTTGTACTCGTCCCAAAGCGCTGCCAGGCTTGCGATTCGGTGGTCCCTGATTTCCTCCAGGCTTGGTTCAGTATAGACAAACTCGCCATCCCGCCAGATGTCCTTGAGCATTGGCCGCGCGGTAAAGTCACTGACGTCCTTTTGCTGGAGTGGGAACTGCGGGTTGAACATGTTGATCTGACTGAGTTTGCGCGGGTCCTCGTCAGCGAGGGTAATGTAGTCCCCCTCGCTCTTGCCGTCTAAACGGTCGTTGATCCGCCAGACCTGCTTCTTGCCCGGCGTTGACATCTTGCCGACGTTGTTAGAAATCTTGATGGTGTCAACCATCTCGCCATACTCGTTTTCAAAGGCAACCAGCTTGTAAACCGCCCCCAGGGTTGGCTGGTCATAGGCGGTAATCAGCTTGGTCCCAATTCCCCAGACATCGATCTTGGCACCCTGCATCTTCAGGTTCTGAATCGTTTTTTCATCCAGGCCGTTGGAGGCAAAAATCTTGGCCTCTGGGAAGCCGGCCTCGTCCAGCATGGTCCGCACCCGCTTAGATAGGTAGGCCATGTCACCACTGTCGATCCGGACCCCCTGGAAGTTAATCTTGTCACCGAATTCCTTCGCAACCTTGATGGCATTTGGTACCCCGCTCTTGAGCGTGTCAAAGGTATCCACCAGGAAAACGCAGTCGTGGTGGGTCTGGGCATAGGCCTTAAAGGCATCGTAGTCGTTCATGTAGGCCTGGACGAGTGCGTGGGCGTGGGTTCCAGAAATCGGGATTCCGAAGAGTTTACCAGCCCGGACATTACTGGTGGCGTTAAACCCACCGATGTAGGCCGCCCGCGTTCCCCAAATTGACGCATCGAGTTCCTGGGCACGCCGGGTCCCGAATTCCATGACACTCTGGTCCCCAACCACGGAACGGATCCGGGACGCCTTCGTCGCAATCATAATCTGGTAGTTGAGGATGTTTAAAATCGCGGTCTCCACCAGCTGGGCCTCAATCATCGGCGCGTCCACCTGCAAAATCGGTTCGTGGTTAAAGACAAAGTCCCCTTCCTCAAAACTGCGGAGCGAGCCCGTAAAGCGGAAGTCACGGAGATATTCCAGGAAGTCATTATCAAACTGACCAGTCGACTTGAGGTAGTCGATGTCGCTAGCCGTAAAGTGCAGATTCTTGATGTAACGGATAATGTGATCCAGTCCAACGTACACGGCATAGCCATTGTTAAACGGCATTTTCCGGAAGAAAGCCTCAAACACTGCCCGGCGGTTGCCCATCCCCTGCTTCCAGTAGGTCTGCATCATGCTGAGCTCGTAGGCATCGGTGTGCAAAGCAAGGCTATCATCTGGATAATCAAATTTCATTGTTCTATATTCCCTTCAATATGGTTAACAAAGCGGTAGTAAAAATTATTTTTAATATAGCAGAGCGGGGTATTAATTCCAACCCCTTTCAACGGTCACCGACACGGCACCCGCGTTAAACCGGCAGGCTCGCCCGGCCATCCTTATTTTTCGAGGACAAACTCAAAGCGGGAGCCAACGTACTGGGTGTGAACGTACTCAAACGGGCGGCCATCCTGCAAATAGGAGAGCTGGGTCATCCGCAGGAGCGGGTCACCCCGTTTGACATCTAAGTAGGTAGCAATCCGTTCCGTGGCCTTAGTTGCGGAAATATGCTGGATCGCGTGGCCCGGATAGAGGTGGGCCTTTTGCTCCAGCGTCCGGTAAAAGGAACTGGTAATCTCATCCCGGCTAAAATCTTTGACCAAAGCAGCGGGCACCGTAGCAATTTCATAGCAAATCGGGACATCGTTTCCGGACCGAACCCGCTCCATCCGCAGGACCTGCTCCCCTGCCGGCAGCTTTAATTTTTCGATTTCAGTCTGGGAGGGCACCGTCAAGTGGTAGGAAATAGTCTTGCTAGACGGCGTCTTCCCGGCTGCCAGCATTAATTCGGTAAAGCTGGTCACCCCGGCCATTTTTTCCTGGACCTTGCGGTTAGCCACGAAAGTTCCTGACCCGACCCGGCGTTCCAGGATTCCCTCGTCGACCAGGTCTTGGATTGCCTGGCGCAAGGTCATTCGGCTAACGTTAAACTGGCTAGCTAGTTCCCGTTCTGCCGGGATTTTTTGACCGACCCGCCACTTATCGTTTTCGATGTTCTCTCGCAGCTGGTTGTGTATCTGAATGTAAACCGGTGAACCCATCGTATTCCTCCTCGTGCCAATACAGTTCTCTGTCATGCTTCGTCTTATTCTACCACTTTTCCAGTTATCTAGACCAATACTAACTTGCTTAGTTGAAGAGATACAAACCGCCCGTGAACGAATTTGCTTCGCTCCGGGCGGTTTGTATAAATTCAGTTATTATTTAATCAATGTCATCACAGTAAACCACTGGCTTGATTAGGTTTGCTGGCTTGTTATGCATTCGTTCCAGTGCGTCCGAAATCTTTTTAAAGCCGTCGAACTTGTAGGCAATCATTAATGATGGGTCTAACCGACCGTTGGCAATCAAACGAGCCAGCTTTCCCATCCGCAGACGGCTGCCAGCATCAAAGCACCATCAGCCAGTGTTCCCAGCGGCTAACCTCACGTCGAAAGACACACACCCCAACCTGCCAGCCGGTTGGGGTGTGTGTTCATCCTCTGCAAAAAACTATTTAGTTGCCCGTCCTTCCAGCTTCATTCCGCGTTCCAGGGAACGGTCGACGATAATCGACTGGGAATCGGCCACCGAAAACTCTGTCTCGGGGTTCATCTCCTGGGCATAGGACAACTCGGTACATCCCAGGATAACAACGTCGGCGCCCTCTTCCTCGACCATTTTGCGGACCAACTCGTGGTACTTTTGGCCGTCGGAGTGGCCAGCTTCCTTGATGTCGTGGTAAATTAAGTCCTCGGTCATATCAAGGATTTCCGGCGTCGGCTTGATTTCCTCATAACCCGCCTTAGTGATGTAGCCGTCATACAAACCGGCTTCCACGGTCCCCCGGGTTGCTAACAGGCCGACCTTCTTAGCATCTGGCTTAATCCGCTTGATTTCGGCAACCGTTTCTTCCAACATATTGAGAATCGGAATCGTCGTTGCCGCTTGCAACTGGTCAAAAGCATAGTGGGCAGTGTTGCAAATCAACACGAAAAACGCTGGGTTAAGCAGGCTCTGCTGCTGGATATCCTCAATCAGCGCCTTGTTATAGTCGGGCTGGCTGTGGTCAAGGATCCAGGTCGTCCGATCCGGGATACTAGCATGGTTGACAACAATGTAGTCCAGGTAATCCTGGTCGCGGTGAATCGGGGTCCGTTGGTCGAGCAGGCGAACGTAACTCTCAGTTGCCAGCGTGCCCATTCCCCCTAAAACGGTAAAGAACTTTTTCATTATTAGTTTGCCTTCCTTTTCTCATGCTAAGAGCGCCACAAAAATTGGGCCAAGCAGGGTAATGCCGATATTGCCGACCACGAACGCGGGAGTAAAGGCCGCCGCAAAGTAGGCGCCCCCTTCTGGCCCCGCCTTTTGAACGATTTCGCTCATTGAGGCGGCACTCGTCCCGGAACCCGTCAAGGCTCCCAACAGCGCCAGCGGCTCCATTCGCAACACGTAGCGGCCAAAGAGCAGGGTCAGCAGGTGCGGTGCAATTGTGATAATTGCACCAACCACCAACACGCCAACTCCCAAAGACTTAACCGCAGACGTAAAGGCTTGGGCCGACTGGAGACCAACCGTCCCCACGAAAATCGTCAGCCCAACACTCTGGCAGAAAGTCGTGACCGTTTCTGGAATCGACTTGTAGTCGTGGTGGCGGTTAATCCAGGAGCTCAGGACCAGTCCCATAATCAGGGCCGCGGTCCCGTTACCCAATTGAAGTGGGATACCATTTAATTTTAGCCCAAGAATTCCTAAAAGGGAAGCACCACCGATTCCGAGGGCGAAGAGGCTGTAATTGATGGCCTCAGCGCTGGTGTGCCACCGCCCCATCTTATGCAGGATGTTCGCGGTTCGCGAGGTGTTCCCGGTCAGTGAAATCACATTGCCGGGGCGAAGCTGGTTAATCAACTGTTCGTTCCCGGTATTGGGATCCTGGATGTTAATGAACACCCCGTGCTGACGCAAGATTGCCAATTGAACCGGCTTAAAGTTCTTACCAAGGACGAATTTTCGTTCCTTGGGCGCGTTCGTCGGCGTCAACACTTCCTTGATTCCCTGAAGGCCGTGAAGACGGTCGAAGTGAATGGCGTAACCGATGACCGTCACCAGGTCGCCCGGTTTGATTTCGTACTCCAGGTGGTCAGTCATCGTCCCCCGGTGAAAGACGGCCAGCGCAATCAGGTGGTAGTTAGTCCAGCGGTTAAACTGCACGATTGTTTTACCGACCAGCGGCGAATCCGCAGCCACTCGGTAGGTCCGGCGCCAGGTGGGGTTAGGATTTTTAGCATGAAAGTGATACTTCCACGCCATCAGCGGTCCCTGTTCCTCAATGGTAATTCCGCAGATTTTCGGCGCGATGTCCCGGAGGAAAACAATCACCCCTAGCGTCCCGAAGACGTAGGTTAGGGCGTAGGCAACCGGGAGCTGGGCCTCATAGGTTGACTTAACGGCGTTGCTGACCGGGAGCGACCCAATCGTCTGCAAGGAGCTGGCAACGGTCGCGGACTGGGTCAGTGAACCAGAGATAACCCCGGCGGCAATCCCCGGCCCAATCTTAAAGGCCACAAACAGGCCCCAGGAAACGAAAAAGGCTACCAGCATCCAAAAGAGGCTGGCAATAATGATGCGGATTCCAAAGAGTTTGAGGCTCACCAAGAGCTGGGGGCCAATTCGGTAGCCAACGGAAAACATGAAGGCCCCGAAGAAGATGGTGCCCAGCATCTCGTTCCGGGGAAAGGCCCCGATTTGACCAACAATCAGGGTCACGATTAGCGTTCCCACCGTTGCCCCAATGTTGAAGCGCCCGGCAATTTTATAGCTGCCGATGGCAAAGCCCAAAGCGACACAGATAAACAGGGTGAAGGTCTGGTTATTGACCATGAAATGGATAATTGTATCTAACATTAACGATTCTTTGTCACTTTCATAATTTTAATCCAGCAACATTATTACATTGCCACCACCGCAATTCAACAGTCTCCGTCAACTTATCATTGAATGTTAATGTGCCGGTAATCAAAGTAAAAGAGTGTGCAGGCAAACTAGGTCAGCTAGCTTGCCTGCACACTCTTTTCGTTTCTTATTTCTTTTCCACAAAGTACTTGGCAAAGTTCTTTTGTGAAACCATGTTGATCCGCTTTTCCAAGAGCCAGCGCATCAGGTTCATGTCCTTAGCGTAGTGGTAGGTTGTCCCCCACCGACCGTCCTTAATCAGTTGTTCCGCCTGCTGCTTGATTTCATTATCCTTGGCGTACTTTAGGAAGGTCTGCTTGGAAACGCCCAGCCAGAGCTGGTACTTAGCCGGATCCTGGTTGGCGTAAACCGTCTCCTGCCCGTCCAGACGATCAAAAATGTAGTCTTCCACGGGGAAGGTCGCCAGCTGGTGGCCGTTGAGGGAAACGAAGAAGCTGCTCCGTCCCTGCCGCGGGTTCAAATCAAAGACCTTGAACTGGCCGTCACGGCGGTCGTACTTCAGGTCAAAGTTGACAAAGCCGGTGAACTTGACGCTCTCCAGGAAGTGCTTGATGTTTTGGTAAATCTGCTTGTCGTAAGCCGGCATAATTGCCACGTAGTTCCCGACGTTGGACGGCTCACACTCCTCCAGCAGCGGGTGGCCCAGGCTCATCAGCTTGACCTGGCCGTCTTTGCCGACGTAGCAGTTAATCGTCCGCATGTTGCTATCGTCACCCGGGATAAACTCTTGGAGGATCAGATCGCCATTGTAGGGACTGTGCTCGTAAATAGTCGTCAGCACTTCAGTCAGCCGGTGCGCATCGTTGATGATGTAGGCCTTCTCATAGCCTTCGAAGTTTTCCTTGTGCCATTCGACCGCGTCGGCCGCCTTTAAGGCTACCGGGAATTCGAATGGTGACTGGTAGTGCTTGTAGTCGGTATCCGGTTTGAGGATGTCGGTCTTAGGGTACGGCAAGCCGTACTGCTCACAGACCTCATAGAACTCTTCCTTATTAGTCAGCTTGGCAACGGACTCGTAGTCGGCGTATGGAATCGCCATGTACTTTGCCAGTTTGCTCCGGTTCTTGCTGACCAGTTCCGTGTAGTCATCCCCACAGCTAATCAGGACAACCTTTTTCCCCTGGTCGATATACTGCTGGGCCGCCTTGATCAGGGTCTCGGTGAAGACTTCCGGCTTCTGCAGGTTAGCGTCAATGTGCAGGTCGATAATCTTCGAAAACCGGGTCGGTGCCAGTTCAGCCCGTGCGTACAGGTGGGACTTCACGCCGTACTTTTCATACATTGACCGGGCCATCCCGTAGGCGTTAAAGTCACTTCCTAAAATCAGCGGAACAAATGGTTGTTCGCTCATTTTCTCACTCCCTCGCTAAAATTAAACGTTATTTTCAGTATTCCAAGCTCCTATTCTACCATACTTTCGGCCCTTACTGACGGCTAGTCCGCTTTTGCAGGCGGTAGTTGATTACAATGGCTGCTAAGGCAATGACAGCCATTACCAACAGGAAGAGATAGTCAAAGCGGCCTCCAGCATAGGAGCGTGTCCGCAGGCTGCCCGTGCCGCTGTTTTGGTAAATCGCCAGGACCGCCGCCAAAAAGGCCGTCCCCAGGGAGCCGGCGAATTGCTGGACCATGTTGAAAATTGAATTGACGTCGGCACTGTTCTTTGCCGCTACCAGGACCGTCGCGTTGGAAATTGTGTTTCCAAAGGCAAAGTTAAAGCCGACCCGGAGGATGATGAAGAAGGTCATGATTAGCATTGGCGTCAGGCCCGGTTGGAACAGGGCAAAGCAAGCCGTCCCCGCCAGCAGCAGGATTCCGCCAAAGGTAACCGGGGTCGCAAAGCCCTGACTATCCGCGAGCCGACCGGCAAATGGCGCCAGCAAGGCTCCGCAAACCGACCCCGGTAGCAGGATCAGGCCAGCGACGGTCGACGTCGAGCCGAGAACGTATTGAGCGTATAGTGGAATCACGAGGGAAATTCCGATGTTGATGAATTGCAAATCAAAGTAGGTCAGGGTCGATAAGCGCAGGGGCTTGCTCCGGAAAACGCTCAGGTCGAACAGGCGCGACTGTCCGTGATTGTTGACATAAACGAAGCCGGCAAAGAAGACCGCGCCCGCCACCAGCCAGGCGAGAACCGTCCAGCTCAGTCCAGACCGCCCGATCAGTGCTAGGCCATAGACAACGGTGAAGAGTGCCACGGCTAGACTAATGAGGCTCCCGTAGCTAAAGGGTTTCTCGTTGCCGATTGGCTGGTTGCGGATATATAGTTGCCCCAGTACCAGACTGACCAGGACAAACGGCAGGAGGAGCCAGAAAATCATCCGCCAGGAGCTGACGGCGGAAATCCACCCGCCATAGGTCGGCCCAAGCGCCGGTGCGAAGGAAATTACCATCCCCGCAAAACCGGTCATCGCCCCAAGCCGCTCCCGGGGGATTTCGGTAAAGATGATGTGGAAGAGGATTGGCGTCGATAGACCAGTGGCAACGGCCTGGATTAACCGTCCCACCAGTAAAACCGCAAAGTTGCCGGTCAGGGCACACATCAAGTCGCCGATGATAAAGGCCGAGACCGCCACCAGCTGCAGTTTACGGGCCGCAAACTGACGTAAGAGGTAGGCCGTCGTCCCCATCGTGATGGTCACCATCAAGAGGTAGCCGGTCGTAATCCACTGGACCATATCCAGGGAAACACCGAATTCACGGGATAATTCCGGATAGGTAACGTTCATTGACGTTTCATTCAAGATTCCGATAAAGGTTAACAGCGCAAGGGAAATAATTGCTAGGTAGATATGATTTTGTTTGGTACTTGCCACACTAACGCCTCCTTGAAAATTTTAAATAAAAAATAGCCGTAGTGATTCGCTCCACCACAGCCTAATTAACAGTTATTGTTATACCAAATTTAATTTGCCCCTGTCAAACCTGGTTGCTGGGCCAGAGCTGTCAGCCACTGTCTGGTCGGCAAATCCAGGTCCGCCGCCGGCTGGTACGGTAACGGCGCAAGCAAGGCCCACACCTGTTGCCAATCAACCTGCCCATCCCGATACAGGGCCGCCAGCAGTTGCTTCGCCACTAGCTGGGTTTGCGCCGGTGGTAACGGTCCCCGACCAAGCAGGGTCGCCGCGGCCCCCTTTTGTGCCAGCTGCTCGGCTACCAACTGGTTCAGCTGGCCAGTGCTGAGCTGGGCGGTCACCCGGAGGCGCTGATCCAGGGGCACAGCCGGTAGCTCTTTGACCAGGAAGCGCTGGAGGAGGTCCCAATTAGCCGTCACCTGGGCGTAAAACTGCCAGGGAACTTGGGAATTCAGCTTAGTTAGCAACGGCGGTACCAGTCTCGCCAGGTCGCCGTTGGCCTCCACTAGGCGATCAGCCAGCTCAATTAAAAACCGCTGGACTGTTTCCTGGGCCGCTGGGGCCACCCGCTTCTTTGCGGTCAAAGCAAAGCGGACCACGAGGAAGTCAGTCAGCCGGTCAGTTGAGACTGTGTTGCCCCCACCGCGGCGCTTGACCTTAAAACTATTTAGTTGTTTAGTCCGGGGCGACTTGGCAAACTGTCCCTGCTTCGGCATCTTAATCCCTCCTCGTAAGTTAGCAATTATTTCCCGGGTTATATTCTATGAATACCGCCTAGTGCGGTAAATCAAGCCGTCACCCTAGGGCACGTGAGTTTTAAAACAAAAAGAAGCTGGGTTTTAATCCAGCTTCTCAGTCAGTTGGGCTAGCTGGATTCGAACCAGCGCATGACGGTACCAAAAACCGTTGCCTTACCGCTTGGCTATAGCCCAATAATAAAAAATGGAGGAGGGTGGATTCGAACCGCCGAACCCGAAGGAACGGTTTTACAGACCGTCGCGTTTAACCAGACTTCGCTACTCCTCCATGTGGTTAAATTGATCAGTAATCAATCAACGTTTATTATAATACCGAATCTCCGACCTAAATGCAAGCCTTTTTTAATCAGTGACGCAAAAAAGCTCGTCTGCTTCGCCGTCCCACGCTTATAAGGACGACTAGGCAGCGGAGCCAACTATTCCGCTGAACCCTATTTTTAACAATAAAAAAGAGGCTGGGCCGCTTCCCAGTCTCTTAGAAATTTCAATTATTAGTCAACGCCGCCCATTAGACCGTGGATCTTCTTAACGAAGAACATTAAGATAATCCCGAAGACGATACTTACCAGACCGATTGTCAGGAAGTATGGTACTTCCGTTGATGATGAGTAGTACTTAACGATCTGCGCGTTCACGGCTTGACCAGCCGCGTCAGCTAAGAACCACATACTCATCATTTGGGACTTGAAGGCGTTTGGTGCCAACCGGGTCGTTACCGCCAGGCCAATTGGGGAAATCAGCATTTCACCAATTTCCACGATGAACCAGGAACCAACCAGCCAGAATGGTGATACCCGTCCGGCGGTCGTCCCGTGAATCAGTGCTGGCAGTGCCATGAAGGCATATGACAGCCCGGCAAAGACCAGCCCGGCCGCAAACTTACCAGGAGCACTTGGCTGGTTCTTCCAGTGGTCCCAGAGGGAAACGAACACTGGCGTTAAAATCATGATAAACAGTGGGTTCAGCGTCTGGAAGTTAGCCGCTGCAAAGTGCCAGCTCCCGATGTGCAGAACTGTCCGTTGTTCGGCGAAGAGGGCCAGCACAACTGAACCAGATTCTTCAATCGCCCAGAAGATAACGGCTGCAATGAACAGTGGGATGTAGGCTACAACCCGGGACTTTTCTGTCTTCGTAACCTTCTTGGAGTTCAGCATCATAACGAAGTACCAAATTGGCAACGCAATCGCGATGATGGTAATCAGCGTGATGATGTTGGTAATGTTCAACTGTCCCATCGCTGCCAGCAGGGCTAAGATGATGGCAACTGCTACCACACCAACAATGGACCAGATAATTACCGGCCGCAATTCGTCCTTTTCAATCGGATCTTCTGGGTACAGACTATCCTTAGAAAGGTACTTCCGTCCGCCAATTACGTATTGAACCAGGCCAAAGAACATCCCGATTGCGGCAAGTGAGAAGCCGGCGTGGAAATTCATTTCCCCGTGGAAGAGGTTCAGGCCAAAGCCATTTGCAGCCCACGGAACTGCCCAAGGAGCAACCGCGGCCCCCAGGTTAATCCCGAAGACGAACATACTGAAACCGGAATCCCGCCGTTGGTCTTCAGGGCTGTACAAGCCCCCCACCATTTCGGAAACGTTAGGCTTCAGTAACCCGGTCCCGACAACAATCAACGCGATTGACACATAGAGGGCGGAAACCCCGAACGGCAGTGATAAGGCAATGTGCCCAAACATAATGAGGACACCACCGATAAAGACGGTCCGCCGGGAACCCCAAACACGGTCAGACAGCCAACCACCAACAACTCCGGACAGGTAAACCAGTGATCCGTAGATTGACATGATGGAAGCCGCGGTGGTTTGGTTCATTCCTAAACCACCCTTAGTTACCGCATAGTACATGTAGAACAGCAGGATGGCACGCATCCCGTAGTAACTAAACCGTTCCCACATTTCTGTGAAGAACAGAGTTGATAGGCCACGTGGCTGGCCAAAGAAGGCTGTATCCACGTTTCTCTCTTTACTCATATAATTCCTCCAAACAATAATTTGAAATGAATTGAATCGTTAATACATACTCATTTCCAAAATTAAAAATATCTTTAAAATTTCAGAATATATTAATTATATACACCTCATTTTGGTCAGTCAATTAAAAAATAAGATTTCAATGAGAAAAAGTGCGCTTGAGCAGGGAGAAATTAACTTTTAACTTTAATTTTTAAACGAACAGCCCAGCAATTATTATTTAAATTAAGTAAAGAGTGCCTAGCAAACGATTACAACCATCCTTTTGAAAAATTTAGTGAGATTAATCCTTCCCTTTGCGGGCAAAGTTAACGTAAACACCAACCAGGGCTGCCAGCAAGTAAATCAGGCTTAAAGCGAAAATAGCATTCCCAGCGGTCTGCCAGGCTCCGGGGCCAAAGAAGCCCCAGCAGAACATACTAAAGCCCAGGGCAATCAATCCGGGGGCTAAGACCATTCCGGCCCGGTTCAACTGGTCCGCCGACACCGTGTTGCCAGAAAACTGCTGGAGCCAGGTTAACAAGTTGAGCCACTTGCCGCGGAGAAATTGTAGTCCCACCAGCATGAAGACAATGCAGAGCAATAACGACGAGGTTTCCATAAATAAAACATTCCTTCCGTAAAAAAAGAGTGGGACAGACCCTGCTCCACTCCTGTAACATTTTCATTTTTAAAGTAACAAAAAGACTCCTCTTTGTAAACTACTCTTGTGCCCGTTTTAGGTAGCGCTCAGCCTCAGCGGAACTCAAATCATAGGCCGACATCAACTGCTTAACAATAACAGTCCGACTTAATTCAAGGCCAAGCAGTATCTTGGCCGCCGCAACGATCGACTCTTGCTTGCCTTGCTTCTTTCCCTCCGCCAGGCCGATTGCCATCCCATCACTGCGGGCGTCCATTAGGTCTAGTTCGTATTTCATATAATCACGCCGCCTTTCTGGGTCCTGCTTAATACGCTTCATTTCCTGGGTGACCTGTTCCACGAGTGGGTCTCCCGCTGCAATCTGATTATGCATTAGTTTGAGGAAACCTGCTACCCCTATATTATCATGAAAGGTGCTGGCCTGGGCATTAAAAACCACCAACTGCTGGCCCGTTCCTGCAGCCAGGTCCGGTTGGTCAATGTTCCGCCACTCGAAGCGGTATTCTGGCCGGTCCTGACCGTAATAGTCAAAATCACAGAAGAAGATTACGTAGGTCGGGTATCCTGCCAATTTTTCGTAGTTGTCACCCGGTCCTAAAATGCTGTAGTCAACCTGCTCAAGATAGTAGCGCAGCCGGTACGGAAGATTTTGCCGGTTGGCAACCTGCATCTCCACGATGTACGTTCTCTGCTGGTCATCACGAATGTAGACGTCAAAGCGGACCGTCCGCGCGTCTAAGGGCGTATTAACCTGCTTTTGCACCGTCACCCGCTGGACCCGGTCAATCGCCAGCTCTGGGAAAATCCGCCGGAGCAGTTCCCGGCAAATCGCATTATTCTCCATCGCCATCGAAAACATCCGGTCGTTGGCAATCGTCAGCTCTTCCCACTGCTGAGCCAGCCTTGTTAGTTCGTGTTCACGGTTCATTTACTCGCCTCCCACTTAATAAATACGGAAGGCACACCTAATTGAACGAAAAAAAGCGCTGCCGCCCACTAAGGCGTGACAACGCTTGATAATAAACATTTCGAATCAACTGAGGCCTAGTCCAGCTGCTTGGCCTTATCAACCGGGACGTTTGGCGTCACGGTCTGACCAAACCAGTAGTCGACGGCGTTCCCGTTTCCGGCCGGGTCGTCGGTCCACCGGCTCAGCACTACCAGCTCGTGACCGTTAAGCGCTGGCTGAACCGTGAATTGCGCGTTGAAGCCAGACTGGCCGGCGTTGTAAGTATCCGGAAAGGCTCGGGCAACATCCGGGCGGGTGCTGTTGGCAGCCGTTACCTTGACCCGCTGGACTTCCCGGTTAGTCGTCCGGTCAAAAAGCAGCAGGTAGTGGTACGGCCGGCCCAGCGACTGGCTCGTCGCGTGCCAACCACTAGCATAAACCACGTTGCCCTGGATGGCGAAGCTGTCCAGGTTCGCGCGGTTCGCGGTGTCGCGATAAAGCGTTACCGGGGCGAACCAGTAATCCACGTAGTTGCTATTGGCATCCTGGGTTGCACTCCACCGGCTAACAATTTGGAGGGGCTGGTTCCCCATTCCCGGTACTAGCTGGAGGTCCACATTGAAGCCGGACTGCCCGGCCGTAACGATTCCCGGAAAGGCCCGGGTTAGGTCAGGACGGCTGGCATACTGTTTAGTTGTATACCGCAGGAGCTCGTGCCCGGTTTGGGCGTTCAGAATAATCAAGGTGTGGTAAGGGCGCCCAATCGACTGGTTCGTGGCGTGCCAACCAGCAATATGGAGTTTGCCATTTTGCACATTGACACTATCCAGGTACCCCTGGTTGCGGTGGTCACTCAACAGCTGTTGGGGCGCAAACCAGTAGTCCACGTAATCGCGGTTTGAATCTGCCGTGCTGGAGTAGCGGCTGATGAACTGGATGTTATCCGTAACCATTGCTGGCAAGAGCGGGACGTCCACACTAAAGCCAGCGTGGTCCGCCCCAAGAATTGTCGGGTAGGCCTTAGCCAGGTCAGGACGGGCCACGGCGGCAACGTCCGGGATCCGGGTTAACTCCCGGCCCTGGCTGGCGTCCCAAATAATCAGCGTATGGTGGTTCTTGCCGAGGGCCTGGTTCGTGGCGTGCCAGCCGTTAACCTGGAAGTGACCATTGACGTACTGAACACTGTCAATCCAGGCATGGTTACCGTGGTCAGCGTTGATACGGTTAAACCAGTGGTCAATCCGCTGGCCCTCACCATTAATAAAATCGCTGGAATAACGGGCAATAATCGTTAAATCATCCCCAGCGGCGGACAACGGAATGATAATGTCCTGGTTGAAGCCGGACTGCAAGCTGCCGTAGACGTTCCGGTAGGCCGCTTGGACATCAGGCCGGTTGACCGGGTCAATCGCTACCCGCTTGATTTCACGCCCACGAGTGTTGTCGAACACAATCAGCCAGCCATACGGCATCAGTGACGAAGCACCGCTGGCGTGCCAACCAGCAACGTGGATGGCCGCCTCAGTTGCGGAGGTCTGGCGGATTGAATAGCCATCCAGGCTCCCATAATTCTGCTGGTAGTCCTGGGTATTAGGAGTGTACGGCTGGTAAAGCTGAATCGTGGTCGTGACGTTGGACTGCAGAGTATACCCCTGCAAATCCGGCACCCGCCGCATGTTACTCAACCCCTGCTGGGAAAGCTGGAGACGGTAGGTACCAGCCGTCGTTGGCTGGCTGACCACCTGCCCCGCCTGGTTGGTAATGAAAAGGTCGCCAAGCTGGGGGTGGTAGGTGTAAATCAACGTTTCGTTGCGGTAAACACCGATCGTGTAGTTCCGCGGGTTTTGCACCTGGTTCGACGGCAGCTTGGTAGGGCCGTTCAACGTGCTGGTAGTGGTTTCCCAACTCGTAGTATTCGCAGCAGCATAGCTAACTGCCGTGTTGGCCGGCTGAGCAAGCGTGTTTTGTGTGGCCGAAGTCGCGTCGGCAGGCGTAGCGGTGCTGGTTGACGGCGCTGGTACGCTACTGTTAACTTGACTCGTCTGTGGCGTGGCAACCACAGTATTATCGTCAGCGGATGCAGAAGTCGTTGTGACAACGATACCGGCAAAGGCTACCAAAGTCGCGGTAACCCAGAGTTTACCGGCTTTATATAATTTCTTACGTTCTTTCATTTAAATATTTCTCCCCGAATATTTATCTTATCCTTACAAAATTTATTATATGAGGAAAAAGATCAAAATGCCACTATTTTGACGACGCAGGTACTAAAAAAGGGACTGGCGAATCATCACCAGTCCCTTTGAATTAGCTCCGGCAGTCAGACTCGAACTGACGACAACCTGATTAACAGTCAGGTGCTCTACCAACTGAGCTATGCCGGAATAATAACTTAACGAATTAATTATAGCGAATAGTTAATTAATTCGTCAAGCTATTTTTCTGTTTGGGGTAGCTAAGATTGTTACAGCATGGCGGTTACCCTGCTTGCCATTAAAGGCCCGCGCTGACGGGTCTTTAATGTATTTTCTGCCTTAGCCTTTAACAATTTCCGCATGGTCCCAAGTTGACGCATCAAAGTGATAAATTGGGCTAACCATTTGGTCATAGACTGTCAAATCATTGTCATTTGCATAGTACCGGAAAACAAAGCGGCATTCATCGGTTGGCTTAATATCTCTAAATATACGGAAGCCATTCTGGAAGCCACTATTGAGACTATTCCAAACATCTGGATAAGCTGCTGCTACATCCGGTCGTTCCATGTCCATCGCATTATTCCAGCCTTCCGCTTCTATAAGGTCCCTGTCAACATCCTGACCATTAACCTGGAAAATTATTTCCTCATATCGTGCATGTTTTCTTACTTCATTACCATGCATCATCCTCTGATCACGTAAACTCTTATAGTTCCAGTTAGCACAATAGTTGCTAATCATCCAACCTGTAACATCCAAAAGTCTCATTGATATTGGTTGTTTTGTTTCCGAGTCAACATACTCATAAATCACCGGCTTAATGCTGTCAATATGAAAGGCTTTCTTTACGTTGTGGTTATCCGGTGAATTGACCCCACCGGCAGGAATTACCGGTGCTTCTGGTGTAACGGGCTGGTTGCCAAACCAGTAGTCGACCGCGTTGCCGTTTCCGGCCGGGTCATCCGTCCACCGACTCAAGATCACTAGCCGGTGCCCATTAACGCTGGAATCAACGATGAATTGGACATTAAAGCCCGCATGATCAGCGTTGTAAACACCAGGGAAGGCTTGGGCGACATCCGGACGGTTGTTGTTATCCGTGACTTCACGCCGCTGGACTTCCCGGTTAGCCGTTTGGTCGAAGAGGATGATGTAGTGGTGTCCCCGTCCCAGCGACTGGGTCGTAGCGTGCCAACCGGCTGCCGAAATTACTGCTCCCTGAGCGGTAAAGCCATCGAGGGCCGCGCGGTTGCTGAGGTCAGGGTATAACTGTTGCGGTGCAAACCAGTAGTCAACATAGTTGCTGTTGGCGTCGGCCGTGGCACTCCACCGGCTGATAATCCGGATTGGCTGGTCGCCCATGCCCGCTGTCAATGCAATATCCCCACTAAAGCCGTTCTGGGCCGCGGTGATAACTCCAGGGAAGACACGGGTCAGGTCTGGCCGGCTAACCGGCTGGCTGCTCGTGTAGCGACCCAGTTCACGACCGGTGTTAGCGTTCAAAACGATAATCGAGTGGTACGGCCGCCCGATTGACTGGTTGGTAACGTGCCAGCCAGCAATATGAAGTTTGCCATTTTGAACATTAATGTTATCTAAGTACGCTTGGTTGCGGTGGTCAGCTAGCAGCTGCTGGGGCCCAAGCCAGTAATCAACATAGTCCTGGTTACCTGCTTCGTCGGTGCTGTAACGACTAATAAATTGAATTTGGTCGTTAGCCATTTCCGGTAGCAGTTTCAGGTCAGCACTGAAGCCTGAATGGTCAGCCATCACAATCGTTGGGTAGACACCAGGGATGTCTGGACGATTGACGGTAACGTTATTAACCCGTTCAAGTTCCCGTCCCTGGGTTGCGTCCCAAACAATAATGGAGTGGTACGGCTTCCCCAGTGCGGTATTAGTGGCGTGCCAGCCAGCAACATGGAGCTGACCATTGGCAAACTGAACACTATCCACGTAAGCATGGTTGCCGTGATCAACGTTCATCCGGTCAAACCAGTGGTCAATCCGTTGGCCCTCACCACTGACCGCATCACTAGAGTAGCGGGCAATTATGGTAAGGTCATCGCCAGCGTTGGCTAATGGAATCAAGATATCCTGGTCAAAACCGGATTGAAGGCTGCCGTAAACATTAGGGTAGGCTGCTTGGACGTCCGGCCGGTTAACCGGCTTGATTTGAACCCGCTTGATTTCATGACCGAGGGTGTTATCAAAGACAATCAGCCAACCATTCGGCATGACGGCCGACGCTCCACTGGCGTGCCAACCGGCAACGTGCAGAGCCGCTTCACTATCTGAAACCTGGCGGATTGAGTGACCATCTAGCGAGCCGAAGTTCTGCTTATAATCCTCTGCTGTCGGTACGTATGGCTGGTAAAGCTGAATCGATTTTGTCACAGCATTTTCCGGCTGATAATACATAGCGACGGGGTCATCTTCAAGACTAATAAGCAAGCGATCTTCTTTCAACGTATAGTTCCCAGCTATTGTAGGATGTGTAACATCATTGCCATTTTGATCGACAAGTTTAAAATCACCTGCTTTAAGATGGTAAGTATAAACTGGTGTCCCATTATAGAAGAGAGTAACGCTATACTTGCTTAGATCAAATCCCTGATTTAATTCAATCTTTGACGGTCCATTAAGTTTCGCCGTTGCATTCACCCAAATACGGTACTTAACGGCGTTCTTTGTATTAAAGTGGTATTGAAGATTGCCGCCAAGCTGGCTATTTAGCCGGTTTAAAGCTGATTCAGTTAAGCTAACGTAATATGTGCCAGGTTGTGTTGGCGTAACTTGATTTCCATTCTCATCAAAGAAGGCTAAGTCACCATCTTGCAATGAAATTTCTTGCTGATTACTTCCTAATACGTATTTTAAAGTGTAGTCGCTGAGCTTAATGTAATCATCGGCGCCTAAACAGCTGTTCTGAGGAGTGGCGCTTAGCGAAAGCTGCCCTTGACCAGCCTTAACAATTATTTTAGCCAAGCCAACGCTTAGCCCTATCAATTCATCCCTGTGATTGTTCAGATTATAAATGCTCTTAATAAATGGATACTGGCGTTGAATATTCTCAATACCTTGCTCAGTAACATAGATACCATATTGTTTTTCCAAGGCACTATTAGAAAAATTACCGTCTAGCCCAACCTGTTGCGGGTCAACATTCTTTCCCTCCTCGTCTACATACTCCAAGTCACCAGCAACAGGATGATAAGTTGCGATTTGCTTAATACTATATTGTGACATTATTTTAACTGTAACATCACTTGGATTCAGTGCAGGTACGGATTGACCATTATAAGTGTAAACATGATTTTCAGGACTATCATTAAAAGCTGTTTCAATACCGAGGTCAGTAGCTTCTTTAAGGTACACATCAATACCAAATCTGGAATCAAAATCGTAATGGTGCTCATCATCAGCTGCGTTAATATGTGCTAACCCAGCTGCTGTCAGGTTAATGGAATATGCACCAGCGGCACTTGGACTATCGGAAACCTGGTTGCCATTTTTATCAAAGAGTCCTAAGTCTCCAGCTACAGGTTGATAATCCTTTGCTCCGTTTAGGGTTAGCTTAAATGAGCTGGGATCATAATTACTCAATGAGAACTGACCAGCATATGTATAGTCATTTACATTAGGGTTATCCGTAAACATATACAGGCCCTTGTTATAAGGAGTTGCTGCTGCAAGGTTTGTAAATATCCCTGAGGTGGAACCTGATTCTAACTGATTGCTTGCAACTACTTGTTGATAATTAGGTGTCGAAGTCGCCTGAGTAGACTGTAAGTCTGTATTCGCCGTCGCTGCTTGACCATTATCAGTGGTCACTGCCGCACTTGCCTGCGGTGCCGCATTCACCGTGTCATCAGCCGCTGCGGGACTGGCTGCCAGCACAACTCCCGCAAATGCAAACAGGGTTGCGGTGACCCACAGTTTACCGGCCTTATATAGTTTCTTGTGTTCTTTCATGATTGACCTCCCAATTGATCAAGTAATCTACAAAGTTATTATATTGAACCGCCAATTGAATTGGTATCACTTTCATTGAGCGGCGATATACTGCAGTGACGGCACCAAAATGCAGCAAGTCGTGGTTGAAATCTTCTTTTATAAAGGAAAAATCGTTTGCAAAATCATCCCCGCTTTTGCGAACGCTTTCCCCCTTTTTCTAATCGTAAATCTGTCAACGAACGGATTGTTAAGCTAACTGCTTTTTGTTAAAATATGCCTCTGGAAAATCTTCCCTTTCATCCCAAATTCAATTATTGTTAATCATGGGGAGGTTTCCGCAATGAACTTTTTTATCTTAGAAGATCAATGGATCGAGCAAATTAATTTGGAAAAGGTACTCAACTCAATCGCTAAGGAGCAGCAAATTGCCGTTGCCACCATCAAGGCTTACGCAACGGTCGACGAATTAACCGCCCACTTGCCAGCGCCGAGCATGGATAACGTCTACCTGCTCGGCCTCGAAGTCGCCGGCGACACCAAGGCCGGGCTAAAAGTTAGCCGGTTGGTCCGCCAATACGACCCGTACGCCACCATTATCTTTATCACGGTGCACGACGAATTATTACCGGCCACTTATCGCTACCAAGCAGCCGCCCTGGACTTTATTTCCAAAGGCACGGCCAATATCACTGAACGCCTCCGGCAAGACATTGTGCTCGTCAACCAAAAAATCAAGCAGATAAAACAGCTCAACCAGCCTACCATCCTGTTGAAAATTGGGACCGGCTATACCCGGATTGCCCTGGCCGACATCCTCTACTTTGCCCCAACCCCCGCAACTCGCACCAGTCATTTCTCTACTTGACGAATGGCCAGCAAGTCACGGTGCACGGTTCATTGACGAGTCTGGAACACGGCAGCCAATTCTTTTTCCGCAGTCACCGGCACTGCCTGATTAATATTACCAAGGTGAGTCAGATTAACACCCATGACCATACAGTAGTGCTGGGGCTTACCCCCCCCCACATTTGTCCCCTTTCACGGCTCAAAACCGCGGCCCTGCTCAATCAGCTCGCCACGGTAACTAACACTAAAATCAACTAACCTTCGCCCCAATTACGGCGAAGCATCCAAAAGCATCCTGCTGCTTTGCCTATCGCGCACACAGTTATTTTAAGATGCAATCACCAGCCTCTTGCTAGCTCTTAACTATTATAAAGATAACGTGGAAAATAACCACAAGGCTAGTGTCTAGCTACGAACGATAGCCGACCCGTGCCGTGTCAACTATCGTCCTAGGCTAGTCATACGCCTTGTCAAGAAGGTTATTTTCCACTCCCTTAGTGATTACTTGCCTGTCAGCTGGCAGATAGGATAAGATATGTAGAAATGGAGGGTTAGCAATGATTGAAGTACGAAAAATCACGGGAAAGTCACCGGACTTCGCAAAGATCAAGCGGGTCTACACCACCGTTTTCCCCCGCCACGAACGACTTCCGCTGGCCTTGCTGAAAATGCGGGCGGCCACGGGCAAGGCAGAATTCTGTAGTATCTCTGAGCGGCAAAACTGGGTTGGCTTCTTTTATACCGTCTATGATCGCCGGATGGCCTACGTCTTCTTCCTGGCAATCGATCCCCGCTACCACGGCCGGGGTTACGGGAGCGCAGCACTGACGGCAATCAAGGAGCGGTACGCCGATAAGCTAGTCACCCTGTGTGCTGAGCGCCCGAACGAGGCGGCGGCTAATAATGAGCAGCGCCTGCGCCGCCAGCGGTTTTACACCCAAAACGGCTTCGTCAAGACCGGCTACTACACCATTGAGCAGGACGAGGAATTTGACCTGTTGGCGCTGCAAGCAGACGTGAACCCGCAAATCTTCCAGCAGCTGATGACTCGCTTTTTGACCAAGCGACGGCGCCATTACCTCCCGTTTAAGTTAGTCAAGGAATAAGCAGAAAACGAACATCGTGCTATATAGCTAGACTAAAGCGGCCCCCAGCGTTCAATCGAATGCTGGGGGCCGCTTAGCGTATCGCCATAGTTCATTGAGAGTCTACTCCACGGTAATCACTTGGCTGTTCTTAAATGCCGTCGTGGAAAGTTCGTTGCCAATCCCCGGGAGGTCGGGCACCGTTAACTGACCACCCTGCGGTTCGTAATCATACTTGGTCAGACTCAACATCTTGGGCATTGCCGTATTGACATTATATTCATGGATAATGAAGTTCGGCAGGGTAGCTTCCAAATTAAGGGAAACCGCCGTCATTAGGTTGCTCCCGGTGATATGGATTTGAACCCCAATATCATAGAGGGTCGCTAAATCACAGATTTTCTTAGTCTCGGTCACACCACCAGCAGTCCCAATGTCTGGCTGGGCAACCTGGATGGCCCCCTGGTCAAAGGCACGCTTAAACTCCCACCGCGAGTATAAACGCTCGCCAGACGCCACTGGCAAACCAGTTTCCTGATGAACGGCCGCCAATAGCTGTGCATCCGGCTTAACTGGTTCCTCGTAATATAACGGCGCATCCGGTTCAGCAAGCCGGGCCACTTGGATGGCAGCCAGTTTACCGGTCAGCGCGTGGTTTTCTAATATCAGATCATTGTTCGGACCAAGTACCTTCCGGACAGCTTGCAGTCGTCGTTTAATCAGCTGTTGGTAGCTAATACTCAGCAGGCTGCTCTGATCAACATGCCTAATCGGCTGTCCCTGCTCGTCAAACGTCAAAAAGTTAATTTTTACCGCGTCGAATCCTTTTTCCATTGCAATCCGGGTATTGGTCGCGTAGTCCTCTTCTGTCGCTGCATGATGGCGGCCAACACCCCAGCCCATCTGCAGCTGGCTTGCGTAAGCGCGCACCTTTGAACGTTGCTTACCACCTAATAGCTCTGACAATGGCGCCTGGTAATACTTCCCCTTAATATCCCAGAGGGCAATGTCAAACGCTGAAATAGCGCCAAAAATAACTGGGCCCGCGTTTAGGCCAAAGAAGCTCTGCCGGTATAGTTTTTCCCAAATCAGTTCATGCTCTAACGGGTTCATCCCAATCAGCAAGGGCGCTAAGTCGCGCATTTCTGCAAAGGCAGCGTGACTGACGGCCCCATAGGAAAGTGCAACCTCACCATCCCCATATAATCCCGTATCCGTATAGATCCGGCAAAATGAGGGCCGCCAGCCGTCTTCAACTGGCGCGCTATACAACAGGTCAATCTTCACTATTTTCATTAACAAATCCTCCAAACAAAGCTAACAGTAACGTTCCCAAAACAATTAAATCGATTAACGCAAATAGGCAGAACACGCGAACAAAGCCCGCCTCTCCCGGAGCAACCATCAGCAATAACGTTAGTGCGGCTGTCCCCAGGCTCCCTAATAGCTGGCGAGTTACCGTAATCAGCGTAATCCCGTGGGCTACTAAATCTGAAGGCAATTGCGCTGCCCCTTGCGTCGTCGCCGGCATCAGCACCAGACTAGCCCCAATTGCAGCTAGACTACTATCAACAATTAGCTTGACTACCGTTAGACTGGGGCTGCCAATCGCCAAAAGTAAAAAGCTGCCAGCGAGGATGGTCATTCCCAGGGCTAGCATGACCCGGTCGCCCATTAAGTCCGCTAACCGGCTAGTCGCTAAGTTGGTAAGCACAAGAAACAAGGCCGGAATTAGCAAGGCAAGGCTTACCATTAATCCATGCTCAACGAGTATTTGGCGATAAAATAAGGGTAATAAGACCGTTAACCCCACCAATGACATGTACGCCACCCCGGATAGCAACAAGCAAAGGTCAAATCGCCCGTAATGCAGGACCCGCACCTGCAATAGCGGCCGCTTGCTAATTAGCTGCCGAAAGCAAAACGCTAATAGTAAGGCTAGACTTATTACTAGCAGCCCTAACATTAAATGCTGCCGCTGAGCCCATGACGCGTTGATTACATACAAAAGGCCCACTATTCCTAAGGAGTAAATAATCGAGCGCCAGTCAAAGGGTTGCCGGTGAATCGGCACCACAGCGGTGATCCAATGAAGTGCGCCCAGACTATCTAAGGCTACGATTGCTGCTAACAGGCCGTAAAAGCCCCGCCAGCTAACCATCGTCAAGGCCAGCTCTACAATTGCTGGCCCACCGACAATTGCAAAGCTCATTACTGCCCCGGCAATCCCCATCACCTGTTTTTGCTTGTCCCCTGTTGTGATGACGAGCAGGGCTGATTGATAAAGTGGGAACATTATTCCCAGTGCAATTGCTTCTAGTATTCGCCCAATCAAAGCCAGGAAGTACCAGGGTGTTAATACTAGCAACAGCGTCCCTGCTACAAAGCAACCGAGGAGCATTAAAATGAGCTTACGGAAACCAATATTCTGCAATAGCCACGGACTAATGAGCATACTGATACACATTACCAACAGGAAAACGGTGGTCAGCCACTCTACCTGGGCAAACGATACATGCCAGATGGACATCAAACTAGCAGTAGTCGGCGCTAACGCAAGCATACTAAGTGCCATCACGAATGTCGCGATCGATAGCACTGAAATGAAAGCCGTTCGATTAGGTCTTTCTTTTTCCATTTAACTTTTCCTTTCCATATAGTTGATTCACATCAAGCGTAACCATTAGTCAGTATCATGTGAACATTTTCAAAAACAGTTGAGCTAATAAACAATTTTTGAGTATCTAATTATAAAACCGTTCATTCCCCTTTCGCGGCTCAGAACCGCGGCCCCGCTCAATCAGCTTGCCGCGGTAACTTACGTTAAAATAAACTAAGCTGCGCCCGGTAAAAAATGCCCACCAAATAAAAAAGAGAGTGGGACATAAGTACTATTACTTAGATAAAAGACGAACAGCGCAGTACACAAAGGGGCTTCAGTGCTCGGCAAAGCCGAACGCTGAAGCCCTCTTTGTGCTTGCGGGGGCGTGAAGACGAAGTCATAAATGACTTCTGTCACGCTGTTATGAAGTGACCATTGTCAAGTAGGAATTTGGCTCTGGTCATTTTTGATCCCCATAGAAAAGTCTCAGAAATTGATCCTTCGACAGTTAACCACTCTGTTATTCGTGGATTGGTTACCAACAGGTTAATGGTCCGTCGCAAGGCTCATATAATCTCCCACCGTGGATCATGATAATA
>SKEM01000211.1_pt1 | contig 46024 bp, 47 predicted proteins | sample 4826731 | NCBI WGS metagenome assembly SKEM01 (sample SAMN11008809, study PRJNA524170) | human gut metagenome | biome: Human fecal sample; material: Feces; isolation source: fecal sample from pouch patient p37 | host: Homo sapiens | place: Israel: Tel-Aviv | collected 2015-07-27 | reverse complement strand
ATAGGCAGACATACATTTGAGTGGAAATGTGTTTTTTTTTGAACTGTCTGTTTTATTTGGGGCTTGACAGGCTATGCTTAGTTTTCTGTGTTTTTTTCTAATTTCATTTAGAGGTGAATTAATTGGTAGTTATTAGAGGTGCCCTTTAATCTGGTCTTGTAACTCTTTGAGTTCTTTTTTAGTTTCGCTCTGTGCTTTATTGACAATATGTTTAATGTCATTTCGTTTAACTGCCCAACCAGTAATGACACCTAAGACATATAAGGCAATAATCAATACTAATAACGGAATATCGAGTGAGAAAAACACAAGATTAAGTGAAATCGAATTAAGGTTTTGAAAGGCAAAAATTAAGACTAAAATAATGACGATTAATGCCAAAATACGCTTTGGTGTTGCGATTTTTTTAAATTTTTCCATAAATCCTCCATTTTGTTTAACGCTGTGAGTTGAGATGCACCAAAAACAGAAAATCTAATAAGTATAGAATAATCTGTCTTTATTATTATAATACATAGAATATTATAACTTGTCAATGGAGTTTTGTCATTAATGTTGCAATTTAATAATGTTGGTTTCTTATAATAAAAAGAATGCATAGAAAGTCTTAGTTTTCTTGAAACCAAAATAGCAATTTAGAATAGAGATAGAAAAACAAAGCAAGTAGTGATATAATGAAGATATTGACGATTCTCTATTTTGTAATTCATTTGTAGAAAAGGCGTAGCGGCTAGATACAGCAATGAAATAGGGAATATGGAGGAAAAAAGAATTAGATGTTGAAAAAAAATAATCCAAAACAAAGTTTATCAACAGTAGAAAGTAAAGAATTTAAAAGGGTGGAAAAAATATGAGTCATTTCTCCTTTCAATTTTTTACGCCATTCATTCTATTAATTATTATGTTACTAGATGGTCAATTGACACGCTTACTCAGTACGAATGTTACAACTGTGACATCGTGTCTTCTTTTGATTTTTTTGACTTATAGCATCTTGCAACATAGTTACCATTATATGGTAATTGTTGCCTTTGTTATTGGTCTAATCTATGATAGTTACTATATCGGTGTTTATGGTATCGCAAGCTTATTGTTTCCGCTGATTGCACTTTTTGTGTATAATATTAGACAAACAGTTTTTGCAAATCGTTTGACGCGAATTTTTACTGTGATTATCATTGTCACCGCTTTTGAATTTTTATCAGGTGCGATCATCTTAGGGTTTCAGATTTCAAACTTTAATTTTGGTGATTACATTATTTATGAAATAGCGCCTAGTTTATGCCTCAATATTTTCTTTGCCATTGCTTTGCAATCACCTTTAGAAAAATTTTATGGTATAACAAAAGCAAAGAAACCGTTACAAATGAAAACTAAACTGTAATACAATCGTAACATTAATTGTACTTTGAAAGCGTATAATTAAAGTTGAACCGAAAACGCGTAAGCCTTTGGAGGAAAAAGAAAACTATATGAAGAAAAAATTGATATCAGCTCTTTTATTATCTACTGTCGTTTTAACATCTGCTTCAACAGCATTAGTTGCTGTAGCCGATGAAACAGATGATAAAATCGCAAGTCAAGATGCAAAAATTGCTTCGACGAAATCTGCTGAAGCAACTGCTCAATCAGAAGTCGCAGGTATTCAATCACAAGTTAACGCATTAACGTCTAAACAAAGCGCTCTTAAAAAAGAGACCGACGAATTGCTTAAAGAATCTGAAAAGCTACAAGCCAAAATTGGTGAACTAACTAAAGAAATTAAAGAACGTGATGAAGCACTAAAAGCACAAGCACGTTCAGCTCAGACAGATGGCTCAGCAACATCATATGTGGATGCTGTCATCAACTCTAAATCTTTATCAGATGTCGTAACACGTGTCTCAGCTATGAGAACCGTTGTTAAAGCGAATAACGACATGATGAAACAACAAGAAACAGCTAAAGCAGATTTAGATAAAGCGCAAAAAGCAAATCAAGCTAAAGCAAATGAGGGCTACAAACTCCTTGCTCAAATGAATGACCAAGCTAAAACACTTGATACTCAACAAGCACAACTTAAAGTTGCACAGTTGAATTTAGCAGCAGAGCGTGCAACAGCCGAAGGTGAAAAGTCATCACTCCTTGAGCAAAAAGCAGCAGCTCAAGCTGCTGCAGCTGAAGCAGCAGCTCGCGAAAAAGCCTATAATGATCAAGTCGCTGATGCAGCCGCTAAAGCAAAAGAGCAAACTGATAATGGGGCTTCTATTGACAATAACGTACCTACGCCTAGTCCTGGTGGAAACGATAATGGTGGTTATACACCAGCACCGACACCTACTCCAACGCCAACACCAACACCTCCAGGTGGTGGCGGTGCCAACACTTATCCAGAAGGTGAATGTACATGGGGTGCTAAAATCTTAGCACCGTGGGCAGGAAACTACTGGGGTAACGGTGGTCAATGGGCAGCTTCTGCTGCTGCTGCCGGTTTCCGTACAGGTTCAGTACCACAAGTTGGTGCGATAGCTGTATGGCAAGGTGGTTATGGACACGTAGCCGTTGTTTATCAAGTAAGTGGTAATAAAATTGCCGTTCAAGAATCAAACTATGCAGGTAAACGATATATTGCAGACCACCGTGGCGGTTTATTCGACCCAGGTGCTGTCACTTACATCTATCCAAATTAATGATTCAATTAAGATCGCCTCTGGGCGTTTTTTTTGTAGTTGAAATTTAAGTTATAAAATGGTAAAATTGATAAGAGTATATTGTTTTAAGACAATGACTAAGACTCTTTGGGAGATGAAATGGCTAACATTATTCAAAAAATAATTGAAAATGATAAAAAACAATTAAAAAAATTGCATAAAATGGCAGAAAAGGTAGAAAGCTATGAGGCTGCATATGCAGCAATGTCTGATGCTGAACTTCAAGCCAAAACACCAGAATTTAAACAACGATATCAAAATGGTGAAACGCTAGATGATTTGCTTTATGAAGCTTTTGCGGTTGCTCGCGAAGGTGCAAAACGGATTCTAGGTCTTTTTCCATATCATGTTCAAATTATGGGTGGGATTGTCTTGCATAATGGGGATGTCCCTGAAATGCGTACTGGTGAAGGTAAAACCTTAACAGCGACAATGCCAGTTTATTTGAATGCTTTGGCGGGTGAAGGTGTCCACGTTGTCACGGTCAATGAGTATCTGTCAGCACGTGATGCAACTGAAATGGGTGAGCTTTATAATTGGCTTGGCTTAACTGTTGGGATTAACTCATCAACTAAATCAGCGGTTGAAAAACGTGAAGCCTATGCTTGCGATATTACTTATTCAACCAACTCTGAGTTAGGTTTTGACTATCTGCGTGATAATATGGTGACGACTTTTGAAGAAATGTCACAACGTCCGTTGAATTTTGCGTTAGTCGATGAAGTGGATTCGATTTTAATCGATGAAGCGCGGACACCGTTGATTATTTCAGGTCAGGCAGAAAGCTCAAGCGCCTTTTACTATCGTGCAGATCAATTCGTGAAATCTTTGAATGGTCGTGAATACTATGAAGAAGGTGATGATTATAAAATTGATGTGCAATCTAAAACGATAAGTTTAACAGAGGAAGGGATTGACAAAGCTGAGAAATTCTTTGCGATTGATAATCTCTATGATCTTGAAAATGCTGCATTGACTCACTTTGTAGATAATTCTCTTCGTGCAAATTATATCATGTCACTTGATTTTGACTACATGGTAGATGAAAATCAAGAGGTATTGATTGTCGATCAATTTACAGGTCGTGCGATGGAAGGTCGTCGATTCTCTGATGGTCTCCACCAAGCGATTGAGGCCAAAGAAGGCGTGCCAATCCAAGATGAGTCTAAGACCATGGCGTCTATTACTTATCAAAACTATTTCCGGATGTATAAAAAATTGGCAGGGATGTCAGGGACAGCTAAAACAGAAGCGGAAGAATTCCGTGAAATTTATAATATGCAAATCATCCCAATCCCAACAAATATGCCAGTCATTCGTGTAGACCATCCAGATTTACTTTATCCAACGATTGAATCAAAATTTGCGGCTGTTGTACGTGATGTCAAAGATCGTCATGAAAAAGGACAACCGATTTTGATCGGGACTGTTGGTGTAGAGACATCGGAGATCATTTCACAAAAACTAGTCGAATCTGGTATTCCTCACGAAGTCTTGAATGCTAAGAATCACTTCAAAGAAGCTCAAATTATTATGAATGCCGGCCAAAAGGGTGCAGTAACCATTGCGACCAATATGGCTGGACGTGGTACCGATATTAAATTAGGTGCTGGTGTTGTGGATCATCCAGATCCTGAGTATCGTGGTTTGGCTGTAATCGGTACAGAGCGTCATGAATCTCGACGTATTGATAATCAGTTACGTGGTCGTTCGGGTCGTCAAGGTGACCCAGGTGTGTCGCAATTCTATCTGTCGCTTGAAGATGATTTGATGCGTCGTTTTGGTAGTGAACGTGTGGCTGCCGTACTTGAGCGTTTCAAAATTGAGGGTGAAGATGCGGTGATTAAATCGCGCATGATTACCAATCAGATTGAAGCGTCACAAAAACGAGTTGAAGGCAATAACTACGATTCTCGTAAACAAGTCTTACAATATGATGATGTTATTCGTGAGCAACGTGAAGTCATTTATAAACAGCGCTATGAAGTAATTACTGCTAAAGAAAGTTTGACGCCACAACTTTTGGGTATGTTTGAGCGGACAATTGATCGTATTATTGCGGGGCAAGCACCTCTAGGTAAGTTAGATGAAACGGGTACACAGGACTTGATTGTTCAAGTGGAAAGTAGTTTCTTGCCTGATGGTGGAATCACTGCATCTGATCTTGAAGGTTTGAGTTTATCGGAAATAAAAACGTTGATTTTTGATAAAGTTAAAGCTATCTATGCTGAACAAATGGAAAAATTGGCTGAACCAGAGCGTCAATTAAGTTTCCAACAAGCGGTTATTCTAAGAACAGTTGACACGAATTGGTCAGATCATATTGACCAATTGGACCAAATGCGTCAAAGTGTCGGATTACGTGGTTATGCGCAAAATAATCCGCTTGTTGAATATCAACAAGAAGCCTTTAATATGTTTAACAACATGGTCGGTGCAATCGAGTTTGAAGTGACACGTTTGATGATGAAAGCGCAAATTCATCCACAAACAACGATTCAACAAGATAATGGACCAAAAGTCGTGACAACAGCTTCACTGGAGAATTTGACGGATGTTGCTTCATCAGAAACATCAGCAAATGCTGAGACATCAGGTTTAGATTTTTCAAATGTGAAACGTAACGATCCATGTCCATGTGGCTCTGGCAAGAAATATAAAAATTGTCATGGTCGTGTTAACATCGCTTAAGAGTAGATAAAGCAAGTTGCAAGTTTTTCAAAGTACCTATGTGCCTTGAAAACAATTCCTTGAGGGTAGGAAGTCTAAGACGGATTATCCAACTAAAGATTGAAAGTAAATAAATGACATTTAAAGAAATTTCTAAAAAACTAGAGATAGAAGAAATCAAAGAATTAGGTAAACTTTCAGCGGCAACTAAAGCTTTGAAAGAAGCCCGTGACCGCGAGTTAGAAGCCATAATCAAAGGAGAAGATGACCGTATTTTGCTCGTCATTGGTCCTTGTTCATCTGATAATGAAGAAGCTGCACTTGAATATGCGCGTCGTTTGGCTAAATTGCAAGAAGCAGTTAAAGATAAAATTTTCATGGTGATGCGTGTTTATACGGCAAAACCACGGACCAATGGTGATGGCTACAAAGGCCTGATACATCAACCAGATACGTCAAAATTACCGGATCTCATCAATGGCATTCAGGCTGTTCGTGACCTGCATTATAAAGTGATTACGCAGACTGGTTTGACAACCGCTGACGAAATGCTCTACCCTTCTAACTTACGCATGGTCGACGATTTAGTCAGCTACCATGCGATTGGTGCACGGTCTGTAGAGGATCAGGAGCACCGTTTTGTGGCTTCTGGTATTGATGCACCAACAGGTATGAAGAATCCAACGTCTGGTAATTTGAACGTGATGTTCAATGCCATTCATGCAGCGCAAAATAAACAAAATTTCTTGTTTGGGAATGCTGAAGTAGATACAGATGGTAACCCACTGGCACACGTGATTTTACGTGGTGCGACTAACGAGCATGGTGAGAACGAGCCAAATTACTACTACGATAACCTCCTCAAAGCCATAGCGACTTATGACAAAATGGGCCTTAAAAATCCTTTCATTATGGTGGACACTAACCACGATAACTCAGGGAAACAATTCTTAGAGCAAATTCGTATTGTGCGTCAAACTATAATTAATCGTGACTGGAATGAGCAGATTAAGCAAACAGTACGCGGCTTTATGATTGAATCTTATTTAGAAGATGGTCGTCAAGATGCACCTGAAGTATTTGGTCAATCTATTACTGATCCATGTCTTGGATGGGATAAGACAGAAGCATTAGTTAATGAAATCTATGAAACTTTGAAATAATCCAAAGAAAATTGAGGTAAAGGCCTCTTTTTTATGTCAATTTTAAATGATATAAAAAAGTTCGGAGATTTATTGATAATTAGAAATAATAAGTTGAGAGTTTTTCATAAAGGTTAGACCCCAGTCTGATAGTATTTCAATGAAAAGTAGCAAGTGTCATTAAAAAACTGGTATAGCACACTTTATAAATAATTGTTGCATTTTTATTGCAAACCTTTTCATTTTATGATAAACTATTGTTGTAATGGCTTTGAAATACAACTAAAGTCAAAAAATATCGAAAAAAACTAAGGAGAATGCAATCATGGCATCTAAAGATTTTCACATCGTAGCTGAAACAGGTATCCACGCACGTCCTGCAACTTTGCTTGTACAAGCAGCTTCAAAATTCACTTCTGACATCAACCTTGAATATAAAGGTAAATCAGTTAACCTTAAATCAATCATGGGCGTTATGTCACTTGGTGTTGGTCAAGGTGCTGACGTTACAATTTCTGCTGAAGGTGCTGACGCTGACGATGCAATCGCTGCGATCACTGAAACAATGACAAAAGAAGGATTGGCTGGAGAATAATCATGGCAGAGAAGCTTACAGGTATTGCCGCGTCTAGCGGTGTTGCAGTTGCCAAAGCTTATCTACTTGTTCAACCGGATTTGTCATTTGAGACAGTTACTGTCGAAAATACCGACAACGAGGAAGCTCGCTTGGATGCTGCTCTTGAAGCAAGCACAGGCGAGCTTAACGTTATCCGTGAGAAAGCTGTAGAAAGCCTAGGAAACGAAGCGGCAGCGGTCTTTGACGCACATTTGATGGTTCTTGCAGATCCAGAAATGATTGGTCAAATTAAAGAAACGATTCGCGCTAAGAAAACAAACGCAGAAACAGCACTTAAAGAAGTGACAGATATCTTTATCGCGATTTTCGAAGGTATGGAAGACAATCCATACATGCAAGAACGTGCTGCTGACATCAAAGACGTTACAAAACGTGTGCTTGCAAATCTTCTTGGTAAGAAATTGCCAAGTCCTGCAACAATTGATCAAGAAGTAATCGTCGTTGCACATGATTTGACACCATCTGACACAGCGCAACTTGACAAAAAATTTGTTAAAGCCTTTATTACAAATATCGGCGGACGTACAAGTCACTCAGCAATCATGGCTCGTACGTTAGAAATCCCTGCAGTACTTGGTACAAATAACATCACAACACTTGTGACTGATGGTCAACTTTTGGCTGTCAACGGTATCACTGGTGATGTTATCATTGACCCAACAGAAACTGAACAAGCTGAGTTTATTGCTGCTGGTAAAGCTTATGCTGACCAAAAAGCAGAATGGGCTTTGCTTAAAGACGCTGAAACAATGACTGCTGATGGTAAACACTTTGAATTGGCTGCCAATATTGGTACACCTAAAGACGTCGTCGGTGTGAATGAAAATGGTGGGGAAGCAGTCGGTTTATACCGTACTGAGTTCCTTTACATGGATTCACAAGACTTCCCAACTGAAGATGAACAATATGAAGCCTATAAAGCAGTGCTTGAAGGCATGAATGGTAAACCAGTTGTTGTCCGTACTATGGACATCGGTGGTGACAAGGAATTGCCTTATTTCGATCTTCCGAAAGAAATGAACCCATTCCTTGGTTACCGTGCGCTTCGTATCAGCTTGTCTGAAGGTGGCGATGCGATGTTCCGCACACAATTGCGTGCTTTGCTTCGTTCATCTGTTCACGGTAAACTTCGAATCATGTTCCCAATGGTTGCACTCGTAACTGAGTTCCGTGCAGCTAAAAAACTTTTCGATGAAGAAAAAGCTAACTTGCTCGCTGAAGGCGTAGCAGTTGCTGACGACATCCAAGTAGGTATCATGATCGAAATCCCAGCAGCAGCAATGCTTGCTGACCAATTCGCTAAAGAAGTAGACTTCTTCTCAATCGGTACTAACGACCTCATCCAATACACGATGGCGGCTGACCGTATGAACGAACAAGTTTCTTACCTTTACCAACCTTATAACCCTTCAATCTTGCGCTTAATCAACAACGTGATTAAAGCAGCGCATGCTGAAGGTAAATGGGCTGGAATGTGTGGCGAAATGGCCGGTGACCAAACTGCAGTACCACTTTTAGTTGGTATGGGACTTGACGAATTCTCAATGTCAGCGACATCAATCCTACAAACACGTAGCTTGATGAAACGTCTTGACACTGCGAAAATGCAAGAATTGGCTAACAAAGCCTTGACTGAATGTGCAACAATGGAAGAAGTTGTTGCTTTGGTTGAAGATTATACAAAATAAGCAATAAATGATCAAAACAAAGCTAGTCACGAAAGTGACTGGCTTTTTTGATCTTCGCATAAATTGAAGTGTGAGAAGTTATTTTGGGTATTGAATATGAAGTCAACAGAATGTTGATTTACAGATGGAATGAGTCATGATATGCTTGAAATGTAGAATTTATCAAATTTATAATGCCAATTGCTGAATAAGAAAAAAGAATTTAAACTTATCATACAAGTTTCAACTGCACAAAATTGGAGGGAGTATTTTATTTCAGATAATCCGTATAGTTCGAATGATATAGTTGAGATTGGAGATAATTATGTCATAATTGATAAACAAAAACAACAATTACTACTGCCTGAATGGCGAATATCTGCGTTTATCGTTATGTGATTAAGAAAAATTCCGATAAAACCACAGTTTCATAATTTTCAATAGAAAGATAATAAAACGGTCTTGGTTGCAAATCTATTATGCGACAGATCTTTTAAATGCCTATACAGATCATATTATTCCTTTGGGTTCAGATAGAATAAAGTAAGGAAATGTTCAAATAAAAAGTTTGAACGTTTTTTTGTACTAAATGAGAAATACTCCATGTCGTTCGTGGTATTTTTTGGTCATTCATACAAATCTTTGGTTATTCGTGACATATTTTCGTCCGTTTATGGCATCTTGCAAAAAATAATTTTTTTTCGTGTAAAACAAGAGAATAGAGAACGATTGATGAGGGGGATGCGATGACAACTATTGAGAATATGGTATTTAGACAATTGAATGAGCAAGAACTGGCATTTGTTAGTGGTGGTACGCTAGGGGATAACATTAAATAAACAAGCCCGACTTGAACACCAGATGACTCAGACGATGTTAGTCCAAGCTCTCTTTGTCAGCAAACAAGCGGTGAGTCAGTGGGAAAAAGGCGTGCGTGAACCGAATATTGAGACAGTCGTACGATTACGAGAGATACTTCATGTTCCTTTTGATAAACTATTGAAATAAAATCTGATTGCTAAAACGAAGGAAAGGTGGTGAAAATGTTAAAAAGATATCAATATACATCACAAGTTGATACACGAGATTGTGGTGTTGCGGCACTTGCGACGGTTGCTAAACATTACGGTTCGAATTTTTCTTTAGCGCACCTACGTGAGCTAGCCAAAACTGACATGGAAGGGACCACAGCTCTTGGAATTGTCAAGGCGGCTCAAGTGCTCAATTTTGAGACGCCTGTACTTCAAGCAGATATGACACTTTTTGAGTTAACAGAAATACCTTATCCGTTCATTGCGCATGTGACTAAAGATGGTAAGCTTTTACATTATTATGTGGTATATGGTGCAAAAAAGATAAACTTATTATTGCTGATCCAGATCCTGATGTAGGTGTGACGAAAATGTCCAAAGAAAGATTTTCGACTGAGTGGACAGGGGTAGCAATTTTTCTTGCACCAACGGCGAACTATACGGTAGAAAAAGACGAAAAAAATGGTCTCATGAGTTTCCTACCATTATTGCTCAAACAAAAAGGGTTAATTGTTAATATTATATTAGCAGCTTTGTTGGTAACTGTGATTAATATTGCAGGATCATATTATTTATAAAGCATCATCGATGAGTATGTACCAAACCAGATGAAGTCAACGCTTGGAATTATTTCGGTCGGACTAATCATCACTTACTGTTTACAGCAAATGATGAGTTATGCTCAGACTAATCTTCTAAATATCTTGGGACAGCGCTTATCAATAGATGTTATCTTGTCCTACATTCGGCATATTTTTGAACTTCCAATGATATTTTTTGCGACAAGGCGAACTGGTGAAATCCTATCAAGGTTTACGGATGCAAATGCTATTATTGATGCCTTGGCAAGTACGATTTTATCCGTTTTCTTGGATATGACGATCGTCATGGTTGTTGGTAGTTTTCTCTTTTTTCAAAATGGTCATTTATTTTTATTGACCTTGCTATCAGTCCCCTTGTATCTTTTGCTCGTCATGTTATTCATTAAGCCCTTTCAGAAAATGAATGCAGCAGTCATGCAGCATAATGCCATTTTGAGCTCCAGTATTATTGAAGATATAAATGGGATTGAAACAATTAAAAGTCTCACGAGCGAGGTAGTATCATATCAAAAAATTGACCGTGAATTTATTGCTTATCTCAAGGCATCTTTTAAGAGAGAACGATATGAGGCAGTCCAGACCGCTCTTAAACAAGCTTTAAAACTGATTTTAAATGTGATGATATTGGCTATTGGTGCACGATTGGTCATGCAAGACAAACTGACATTAGGACAATTAATCACCTACAATACCTTGCTCTCTTATTTCACGACACCCCTCGAAAATATTATAAATTTACAAACAAAACTTCAGCAAGCACGTGTAGCTAATCATAGATTGAACGAAGTTTATCTCGTGGACTCAGAATTTACCACAGAAAATCTAATAACTGAACTTGAACAGATTCAGACCATATCGTTTGAAGAAGTCAGCTATAAGTATGGTTTTGGACGGGATACCTTAAAGAATGTGACGTTTGAAGTCAATGCAGGTGAAAAACTAGCCTTGACTGGTGTGAGCGGAAGTGGCAAGACGACTTTAGCCAAGCAAATGGTTCATTTTTTAGAACCGAGTCAAGGTGTGATTAAAATTAATCGACAAGATATCAAACAAATTGACAAGAAAATATTACGTCAAAAAATCAATTATATTCCACAGCAACCCTATATCTTCACAGGCTCAATCATGGAAAATTTAACATTAGGTGCTAAGCCTGACGTGACCCCACAGGATATTATGAGAGCTTGTGAAATTGCTCAGATTCGAGAAGATATTGAGGCAATGCCAATGACCTATCAAACGCAACTCACTGATGGCACTGGAATTTCAGGAGGACAGAAACAGCGCGTTGCTCTAGCACGTGCGCTCCTAACAAAAGCTGATGTGCTGATTCTAGATGAAGCGACAAGTTCACTTGATGTCTTCACGGAGAAAAAAGTCATTGATAATTTGATGCAATCGAATAAAACAATCATCTTCGTCGCGCACCGGCTATCTATCGCTGCTAAATGCGACCGAATCTTTGTACTTGAACAAGGGGAAATTGTCGAGTCAGGGCATCACGAAGAACTGCTAGCTCTAGGCCAACAATATAAGCAAATGGTTATGCTTTAGAAAGGAATCCATATGAACTCCCAATTATTTGAAAGTGCAGAATTTTATAAACGGCGATATGGCAGTTTTTCAGTTTATCTGGTTATTCCCGCAGCTCTATTGCTTTGTTTTTTAATATTGTTCTCCATGCTTAACAAGAAAGAAATCACAGTTCAGTCTATTGGGGAGCTTGTTCCAACTTATCGGCTAGCCAAAATTCAGTCAACCAGTGATTTGAAAATCATCGAAAATAATTTGTTAAATCATCAATATATAGAAAAAGGTCAGACCTTGATTGTATATTCAGGACAGGTGACAGAAACTGAAATCCAAACAATGATAACACAGTTGGCGCAACTGGATAAACAAATTATGGATTTGGAAACACTGAAACAAGGGATTGTAAAAGATGTTCAAACCTTTGTATCGACAGATGAATTTGGCTATCAGAGTAGTTTAGGGAGCTATCTTAGCCAACGGGAAGTGATGCAGAAGGAACATGATAAAGTAAATGCTAATATTAGTCTTCAAAACGAAACAGTGGTTAGCACGCAGAAGGCGATTAGTGATGAAATAACAGCATTGACGGCTAAAATAGCAGTAAAAAAAATAAGCAGGCTCAAGAAAAAGATAAAGAAAGACAAGAGGCTATTTTTGTTGAAATTGAACAACTGGAGACTAATCTCGCAAGTTTGAAAACGCAGAAAGCGAGTAGTGGCACTTACCAATCCTATGATGAAAGTTTAGCCTCAAAACTCAATAGCCTAAAAACTGAGCAGCTTGCAAATGCCGATAAAGAACTAGTGATCGTTAAGGGCAAGAAACAGGAGATAGCACAAAGTTTATCTCGTGCTAGGGAGATTCAGCAAAATCATGAGATTATTGCTCCAGAATCAGGAATTATTAAGGTAGATGAGTCTAACCAACATAAAAAGATGATCCCGATTGGTACGATGATTGCTGAGATTTTACCAAGTCTGACAGATAGAACGAAACTTGAAATTGAATATTATGTAGATTCAAGTGACTTAACAGCACTTAAAATCGGTCAAAAAATAAGATTTGCCTCTACCAAAAAGTTTAAGCAACCACTCATTTTAACTGGTCGAATTAACTCAATTGCTAAATCTGCTACTCAGATTAAAGGACAGAATTTTTTTCAAGTTAAAGCGCAAGTCACTTCTAAGACGTTAAAAAGAAAGCAATTGATTTATGGCTTACAAGGACGAGTTTCTAGTGTTATTGATACAAAAACTTTCTTTCAATATTATCTGGATAAATTTTTTGACGGTCAATGAAGACTGATGAGGTATAAGTGCTTTATTTGAAGGATATCCTGATTTTATATTGGCAATAAAAAAGATTTGTGTTAGAATGAAAGGGAAATATCTAGGAAAACGTTTTCTTAGATAACTATAGCCCCTTATTTGATGATTCGATTGACAATTATCTTATTATGAGATGAGGGTGGGGAAGACAATTCACCGTAAGGTGTACGTTGCATTCGAAGAAAGTATAGAGACGGTTATTACCGTGTCTTTAGGGCACCTCTAAAAACTGCTTTTGATAACTTTTGAGATAAATTTTTCTAGCGCTAGGCATTGCGACAAAGCTTACTGCTGTAAGGTGCGGAGCAATAACGACGCGATAGGTAAATTTAGCCAAAAGTGGTAAATTTGAGTTTTTAGAGGTGCCCTTTACTTAGAAATTCAGGAGAAAAAGAATGAGTGAAGTAATCCCTAAAGTAAAAAAAGCAGCGATGCTACCTAATAATTTCATCATGCTTGATTTTGACAATGGAGAGCGTCGTTACTTGCCATCTCACTATATTCAACAATACGAAAATGCCTTAGCTGGAGATAAAGCAGTGGCTGAGGGGACGCGTAGGACGATTGCAGTATCGCCTACCATTACTTTTTTTGGTAATCAGTTTGACATTCAAGATGATGGCACAGTTGTCCTCAATGAAAAAGATTGTTACACACTTGAGGAATTATGGAAAAATAGTGTGTCGAGCATCTCGGAAGCTAAGCGTGTTATCCCAGATGCTACGCATTGGAAACGTAATGTTGTTGTAGCCTTACTTTTGGCATCGCCTTTAGTGATTATTATGATAGTTGCTTTAATTCAAGGGTGGTAAATATGACATGAGGAACTAGACGGTCGTGTCTAGTTTTCTTTCAGCGGAAATTATCGGACAATTCAATATTTTCTTAGATAATCTGGATAGGTAAATACTAGAGGGAATGACTAAGAGGTGTGAAAAAGAGACTATGGTTATCTTGTAAGGGAATGAGATAAGATAGTAGAATCAAGATGAGTCAATTTCGAGGGTATGGTAAAGGGGAAAATCAAATGAATGATCAAATGAAAGTATCTAAGCAACTTGAAAAATTTACGGAGGTATGTGAAGGTGTTCTTGCCAATATTCAAGGAGGTGGAAAGGGTTCTATCTTTGCTTTGATTTTTAGTTCTTTTCATGGGAAAAAGTGATGATAGAGGTATTATTACTTGTCCTAACTCTTACTTGGTATATGATAAACGGTTCTTATGTTTTATATCATTTTAGTGTGCTAAAGATAAAGTTAGTTTCTCTATCGATTTTTTGTACTGTTGAGTTGCTTGTTGTTTTAGTAAGTGTCCTGATTAATCAAGGTTGGCTTCGTTTTATCATAGAGCTAGTCATGTATATCTCATTTCTTCAGCATTTCAGAAACAAAGATCTTAAAGTGAATATTTTTCTAGCTATTTTTACATTAACTTTCTGCTACTTCGTAAAAATGTTTATTTCTATTTTTATTGTTGAACATATTTTTAAAATTCAAGATAATAACATTGGAGGACTAATAGGTGATTTGTGTGTCATACCGTCTTATTTTATCTTGTTAAAGTGTTTGGCAATCAATCCCAAACAGTTAATAATTGCAGATCAAGAGTGGGAGTCGGATTTTTTGAATTCAGAAGACAATCCGAAAGAATTTAAAGTGGAACGTGACATTGAACAAGAGCAAAATAAATTGATTATTTTTTCGGCAATTCTGATGGTGCTTTTTTATCTATACAATAATTTTGTCAGACTGACAGAATTCGGTAGTCGTTTCAATTTTAGTTATGTTGTTTTTGTCTATGTCTATGTTTTCTTGTTTCTTATGATGCTTCACTTGATTAATGTCAAGTATAAGGAATGGGAGAACCACAAATTATTGAGTTATAAAGACCGTTTGTTATCAGGGTTATCAACTTACACGCAGGAAGTGGATAAATCTTATCAATCTGTTCGAATGTTTCGGCATGATTTTACGAATATTCTTGTGTCCATGCGTGAAACGATTGAAACACAGAAAATAGAAGCGGTTAGAAAAACCTACGGTGAAATTCTTGAAAGAAGTAGTATCATTCTTGAAGAAAATCGAAAAGAAGTTGCGAAGCTTGCTAATATCAAGGTTTTAGAGTTAAAGAGTGTTATTTCGGCAAAGATACTGCAAGCTGAGATAAGAGATGTCGCAGTTGAGTTGGAAATACCAGAAACCATAGACAATATACGAGTAGAGAAACTGGATATAGTCAGGATAATTGGTATAACATTGGATAATGCTATTGATGCAGCAGTCGAAACTGAGGGAGATAAGGCAGTCGTTAAAGTAGCTATTTTTAATAAAGGGTTGGCTAGATATTATGTTGTAGAAAATGATATGGTTCAGGAAAAGTTGCCGATACATTTGATATTTGAGGAGGGCTATTCAACAAAAGGTCCACATCGTGGTTATGGTCTTGCTAATTTAGATGCCATTATTAGCAATTATCCAAGAGTTAGTTATCGGATACAGGCTAAAAATTATAAATTTAGAATCGAATTAGAGATGAGTTGAGGATGAAGGTTTATATATTGGAAGATGAAATTGTTCAGCAATTTCGGTTAGAGAGTTTGGTAAAAAACTATATGCAGCAAAAGAAATATCCAGTTGAAGAGATTGTCACGTGTGATCGCTCATGGGATCTTTTAGCATCGCTTGAAGAAAGTTCCCGAAATAATATTTATTTCTTGGATATTGCTATCAAAGGCAATCAAAATGCTGGTTTAGAAATCGCTGAAAAGATTCGGAAACTAGACGCAATTGGACAAATTTCTTTTGTCACGACGCACAATGAATTTGCATCGATTACTTATGAGTATAAGGTGAATGCACATGATTTTATTGATAAAATTTTGCCACAAAAAGTTTTTGACGAAAGGATTATAGCGAATATTGATCACTATATCACAATTAATCGTCTTAAACCTTTGAATGAAGTGTTTTCCTATAAAACACGAACAGGTAAGATTATCGAAGCGTTATATGCCGATATTCGATACTTTGAAACGACTGGTATTGCGCATAAGCTACTTCTGCAAATGGATGGTGAAACCTTGACCATGTATGGTAATATGAATGATATTGAAAATATGTCTAATCATTTGGTGCGGGTGCATCGTTCTTTTTTGGTAAACCAATCTTTCATCAAAAAAATGTATAAAAGAGAAAAAATCATTGTGCTAGAGGATGATACGGAAATTCCAGTATCTCGAGCAGGTTTTAAACGATTGGAACAAGTTTGGCTAAAAAGATAGGGATAAAATTTGTCAACGCTTTCAAAATAACGTAAAATAGAAGTAGGATAACTCTAAAAAATAGATTCATGTGAATCTTGACAGGTGTCGTTTTCAGAGCTCTGATTAAGAAAGTGGTGATGATAATGGAAAACATAGGAAATGTGACAGGACTTGTTCATTCGACAGAAAGTTTCGGTAGTGTTGATGGACCAGGCGTTCGCTTTGTCATTTTTATGCAAGGCTGTAAAATGCGTTGTAAGTTTTGCCACAATCCAGACACATGGGCAATGAGCAATAGTAAGGCAAAAGAGCGGACGGTTGATGAAGTCCTCGCTGAAGCGATGAAGTTCAAGTCTTTTTGGGGCAGTCGTGGTGGGATTACGGTCTCTGGTGGCGAAGCCATGTTACAAATGGATTTTGTGACGGCTTTGTTTACGAAAGCTAAATCCCTTGGTATACACTGCACACTAGATACGTGTGGTCAGCCTTTTTCAACGAAACCTGAAACGATAATGAAAGTGGATAAACTGCTCGCCGTGACCGATTTGGTCTTGCTTGATATTAAAGAATTTAATGAAATCCGGCATCGTGACTTGACTGGTCATAAGAATGATAATATTATTGCATTTTCACGTTATTTATCAGATAAGCAAGTTCCTGTATGGATTCGCCATGTTCTGGTACCAGGTGAAACCGATTTTGATGAAGATTTACAAGCATTGGGTGACTATGTCAAGACATTGTCAAATGTTCAAAAGTTTGAAGTTTTGCCTTACCATACGATGGGTGAATTCAAGTGGAGAGAGTTAGGGTGGGATTACCCACTGATTGGTGTCAAACCACCAAGTAGCGAGCGTGTCGCTAACGCCAATTCACTCTTACATACAGAAGATTATAAAAAATATCTTGAGCGCGTGAACAGATGAGTATCATAAGGTAGTGAACTGGGTTGAAAAAACTGAGAAATCGAGGTATCTGTTACTTCGATTTTTTAGATGAAGTAGGACGCTATTAGTTTATGAAAGCAAAGCGTGATATAATAAAGTTAGACACTTTTTAAAATCAAGGATAGAAAGACAGATTCAATGACAAAAATAATTTTCATGGGAACACCAGCTTTTTCAGTACCTGTTTTAGACGGGCTAGTTGAGAAGGGTTATGAGGTGTTAGCAGTTGTCACACAACCAGATCGTGCAGTTGGTCGGAAAAAAGAAATTAAGATGACGCCCGTCAAGGCGGCAGCTTTACGACATAAGTTACCAGTTTATCAACCTGAGAAAATCTCGGGTTCTGATGAAATGGCGGAGCTGATGACATTAGGAGCGGATATTATCGTGACAGCGGCATTTGGTCAATTTTTACCAGAGCGTTTGCTCAATTCTGTTAAGCATGCTGTCAATGTTCATGCCAGTCTTTTGCCGAAATATCGCGGAGGTGCACCTGTCCATTATGCTATCATCAAAGGTGATAAAGAGGCTGGTGTGACAATTATGGAAATGGTTAAAAAAATGGATGCAGGTGATATGATTTCGCAGCGTGCCATTCCGATTACCGATGCTGATAATGTTGGTACTATGTTTGAAAAACTCAGTCTTGTCGGTCGGGAACTTCTATTAGATACTTTACCAGATTATCTGGCAGGCAATATCACGCCACAGCCGCAGGATGAATCGCAAGTAACCTTTTCACCTAATATAACACCAGAAGAAGAACGGATTGATTGGCAGCTTTCTGCGCGTGATATTTTCAATCAAGTGCGTGGTATGTCTCCATGGCCAGTTGCACATACTATTTGGCAAGGAACGCGTTTTAAACTTCATGAGGTCGTACTGGCTGATTTAAATCATGTCGAAGGTGCTCCGGGGCAAGTTATCGAAAAGACAAAAAAAAGTCTGGTCATCGCTACAAAAGAAGGGGCTATTAGCCTAACGATAGTACAACCAGCAGGTAAACCTAAAATGCCTATTCAAGATTTTCTAAATGGTTTAGGAAAAAATATAAATATCGGAGATCAATTTGAGTAATAATCCGCGCCGGGTGGCGCTTTCTGTCATTAATGATGTATTAAACAATGATGCTTATGCCAATATCGCACTTAATGAAAAAATCAAATCAGAGCATTTGACCGAGCTAGATAAAAAATTGGTGACACAGCTTGTTTATGGTACGATTTCAAAAAAAATCACGTTGGACTGGTATACCAAACCTTATGTCAAAAAGACTAAGAAATGGGTAAAAAATCTGTTAGCTATGACGGTTTATCAGATTATTTATATGGATCGTATTCCGACATCAGCTGCGGTTGATGAAGCGGTTAAAATTGCGAAAAAGCAAGGTGATCAAAGGTTATCAGGTTTTGTCAACGGTGTACTCCGTAATTTTACGCGTGCAGAGCTCAGGTCTTTTGATGAGATTTCAGATTCAACGGAAAAATTGGGTATTCAATATTCGATGCCAGCTGAGTTAACACAAAAATTTGTGACACAGTTTGGATTTGAAAAGACGCGTCAAATTTTTAAGAGTTTGGAAGAGCCGAGTCGTGCGAGTTTGCGCGTGAATACAACATTAACAGATGTCGAGACTGAATTTAACAAGTTATCGCAAGAATTTGATGTTGAAAAATCAGAACTCTCATCGACAGGGATTGTCGCGAAATCCGGTCATTTTGCTGACTTGCTTGATTTCAATGATGGTCTGATAACGATTCAAGATGAATCAAGTCAATTAGTTGCTGTGGCATTAGATGCACAACCAACTGATAAGATTTTGGATGCTTGTGCAGCACCTGGTGGTAAGACTGTCCACATCGCTGAATATTTATCAGAGCAAGGCCATATCGAAGCGTTGGACTTGTATGACCATAAGTTACGTTTGATACAACAAAATGCCGTGCGTCTTCATCAAGCAGAAAAAATAAGCTTGACTAAACTTGATGCGCGTCAAAGTTTTGAAAAATTTGGTGCAGAATGTTTTGATAAAATTTTAGTCGATGCACCGTGTTCGGGACTGGGACTAATTCGTCGCAAACCTGATATAAAATATAGAAAAGAAACGACTGATTTTGTAAATTTACAGAAAGTTCAGCTTGAAATTCTAGAAAATACTTGCAAAACCCTTGTAAGTAGTGGTACTATAGTGTATAGTACATGTACTATTTTCGACGAAGAAAATTTCCAAGTCATTGAAAAATTCTTGGCTAAACATCCTGAATTTGAGCAAGTGCCTTTGACACATGAAAAAGCCGATATTATTAAAAACGGCTGTATCATGCTCACGCCAGATGCTTATCATACGGATGGTTTCTTTATCGCAAAATTGTGCAAAAAATAAGGTGTATGAGGTTTAAGGCACTCCTCCTTTTGGGAAGATGCGGTAGGCCGAAATGCACTTAATCTCAAATGAAATTGTTTAAAAACGATACTGGATGAAACCGTTGTTTTTATAACTTGAATGAGGACTTAGATGAAGTACAGTATTTTGTCAGACGTTGGGCAAAAACGCGTGAATAATCAGGATTATGCCGACACCTATGAAAATCAAAAGGGTGAGCGGATTTTTCTGCTTGCAGATGGTATGGGCGGTCATAAGGCTGGTAATGTTGCGAGTAAATTGACAGTTGAGGACCTTGGTAAAGCCTGGGCGACAACTGATTTTACAGGGGACAGTCATCCTGATGAAATTGAATCATGGCTCCGTGCTCAAATTCGCGCTGAAAATGAGAATATCGCAAACCTTGGGAAATTAGATGATTACAAGGGAATGGGGACTACGCTTGAGGCAGTCGTTGTTCAAAAACATCAAATTATTAGTGCTCATGTTGGTGATTCTCGGACACAAGTGATTAAAAATGGAGAATTAATCCGAATCACACGTGACCATTCTCTTGTCCAAGAGTTGGTAGATGCTGGTGAAATAACGGCAGATGAGGCTGAGAAACACCCGAATAAGAATATTATTACGCGTTCTTTAGGTCAACCGACAGACATTGATGTCGACACAGTGACGCTAGAAATTGATGCCGATGATATTATTATCATGAGTTCTGATGGTTTGACGAATATGGTGCCGGCTGAGGCAATCATAGAAACTGTAGATAATGATCAGGACGTGACCAGTCAAGCGCAAGACTTAGTTGCCCTTGCTAATACGAATGGTGGTCTGGATAATATCACGGTTATTTTAGTCAAATTTGATAAAGGAGATCTGTAAGATGATACAAATTGGAAAAATCTATGCAGATCGTTATCGCGTGATTAGAGAAATCGGTCGTGGCGGTATGGCTAATGTTTATTTGGCAGAAGATACTTATCTGGACAATCGTCAGGTCGCGATTAAAATTTTGCGTTCAAACTTTGAAAATGATAGCCTAGCAATTGCTCGTTTTCAACGTGAAGCTTATGCCATGGCAGAATTGAATCATCCTAATATTGTTGGCATTTCTGATGTCGGTGATGCAGATGATCAGCAATACATCGTCATGGAATATATTGACGGCTTGACGCTAAAACAATATATTAATGAGCACGCACCACTTGCCAATGAAGAAGCAATCAGAATTGGTGATGAAATTTTGGCTGCTATGGCTTTGGCGCATAGTAGTGGGATTATTCATCGTGATTTGAAACCGCAAAATATTCTCATCACAAAAGACGGTACTGCAAAAGTAACGGATTTTGGGATTGCTAAGGCGCTTTCTGAAACGTCTTTAACACAGACGAACTCTATGTTTGGTTCTGTGCACTACCTTAGTCCTGAACAAGCTCGCGGAGGTAATGCTACACCTCAGAGTGATCTCTATGCGATAGGGATTATCATTTATGAAATGTTGACAGGTTCGATTCCTTTCGATGGCGATAGTGCTGTTACCATTGCCCTCAAGCATTTTCAAGAGAACTTGCCAAGTATCATTAATCAAAATAAAAATGTGCCACAAGCTCTTGAAAATGTTGTAATTAAGGCAACGGCTAAAAAACTGTCAGATCGCTACGAGAACGTGACGGATATGCGTCGTGATTTGAATCTTGCTTTGAGTTTGGATCATGCTCACGATCCAAAATTAACTTTTGTCGAAGATGAAGATGCGACAAAGATTCTGCCTAAAATGCTGATTCCGGATAACGGCAACACGGATAAATTGGTCACTAAGGTGACGCAAGATACTGCAGCAGATGGTACGACAGGTGGCATTGAGCCACTTGTTGGTACGAGTAAGAAAAAGCGAGTACCTAAGGGTGTGATAATCGGTGGTGTTGTAGCAATTGTTTTAGCGATTGCGGTGGTAGCACTTATTTTGACGACACCTAAAGAAGTAAAAGTGCCTGATGTGACGGGCATGACGGTTTCGCAAGCTAAAACGGTTCTTGAAAATAATAAACTAAAGGTTGGTCGTGAAATCAAAGAGGTTAGCGATCAGCCTGAAGGTAAAGTGATACGGACGAATCCAGAAGCCAAGACAGTTAAAAAAGAGGGTGCCAGTGTCAACCTCTATGTGTCAAAAGGTGGCAATGTTATCAAGTTGAAAAACTATGTCGGTTGGGATGTTGATAAAGCGATTGATGATTTGATTCTCAAATATAATGTGGACGAAAGCAGAATCAAGAAAGAATCTGTCAAGTCTGATAGTATTGATGCAGGTAAAATCATCAAGCAAACCCCTGGGAAAGATAAACTATTTGATTTAGATAGCAAGGATGACATCATCTTCCAAGTTTCTGAAGGTAATCAAGCAGTTATGCCAACCTACCTGAACAATGGCTTGAGTATCAAGACTGTAGCGGCAATTAAGGCTGAACTTCAAAATATGGGCGTGCCCGCTGCTAATATCACGGTCGAATATACCCAAACGACTGACCAAAATGCAGATGGTTATGTCATTGGTTCAACTCCTGCACAAGGAGATACATTTAAAATCAAAGATACTAAGATTGTTTTGACAGTACTGCAATTTGACTCTGCAACTGCAAGTAAAGAGTCATCTGAGTCAGAATCTAAATCTAAGTCGGAAAGTGAGGCTAGCGCCTCTGCCTCGACTTCAAAATCGATTGAAGACTCAAAAGCTAAAAGTGATGCAGATGCCAAGGCATCGCAATCTGCTAGCTCAACACCTGAGAGTTCAACAACACAATCTAAACCATAGTAAAGACACTCAGTGAGTTGACAGCTCTGAAAAAAGCTGTATAATAGATAAAGTACCAACTGGTTCTGAGCTTAGCGAACGCCAAACGTTTGGCACGGAAACAGCAATAAAATCAATTGAGCACCAAGCTCAATCATAAAAAGGAGAAACACAATGGCAATCTCAAAAGAGAAAAAAACTGAAATCATCAAGCAATATGCACGTACTGAAGGTGACACTGGTTCACCTGAAGTTCAAATCGCTGTTTTGACTTGGGAAATTAACCACCTTAACGAACATATTCAAAATCATAAAAAAGACCACGCAACTTACCGTGGTTTGATGAAAAAAATCGGTCACCGTCGTAACTTGTTGGCGTACTTGCGTCAAAAAGATATTCCACGTTACCGCGAATTGATTTCATCACTTGGTCTTCGTCGTTAATAACAAGAAAAATCCTGATAATATTGGGATTTTTTTGTTTTCCAAGGGATCATGACGCTGAAAGCGTGTTAAAAATATGATAAAATAGTACTAGTTGAGACAAAAAAACGGGGTGCTCTATGCTAGACTAAGCAGTGTGTTGTTAATTCGCAACTATTGCTACAGATAAGATGCGTCATGTGTTGCTAACTAGCAACATATTACTGAATAGCTCTGCAAAGTCATTATCCACCCTAAATAAGGAGTAACCGTGGGTCAAATACAAATTACAAATATGCGATTTTACACGCACAATGGCGTTTTTGCAGAAGAAAAGACGCTAGGTCAACAGATTTCAGTCGATGTGACCGTTGATTATGACATTGAGCACCAAGTCAAGGATGATGATCTCACCACGACAATTTCTTATGCGGATGTGTACGATATCATCCGAGATTATGTGACACAACATGATTTTAACCTTATGGAATCAGTGGCAAATGGTGCATTAAATGCCTTGTTGTCTGCTTTTCCAATGGCCGAAAAAATTCGACTCTCAGTCAAAAAATATTCGGTACCAATTGTTGGGGTCTTTGATGACATTATCATCACAGTGGAGGGGAGCCATGCCTAAGGTTTACTTGAGCATCGGCACAAATCTCGGGGATCGGCACGCTAATTTGCAGGCAGCTGTTGACAAATTAACCAAGCTATATCACGTACTAGGTGTTTCTAAAATTTACGAAACACAGCCGGTCGGTGAGGTGGTTCAGGACGATTTCTATAACATCGCACTAGCCTTAGAGGTGCCCGAGACTTTAAAGCCAGAGGCTTTATTAACACAGACCCAACAAATTGAAAAAGATATGAAACGGGTCAAGACCATTCACTGGGGGCCTCGAACGATTGATTTGGATATTTTGCTTTTTGGTGATGTCAAAATGGTTAGCGCACAACTCACCATTCCGCATGCTGAAATGGCCAATCGTCGCTTTGTCTTGCAGCCCTTGGTTGAAGTGGCTGAGCGTATTTCTGATGTTGCGACAGTGAGTTTGGCGCGACAATTGCTAGACAAGACCGCTGACCAAAACTGGGTTCAGCACACAAAATATGAGATAACTTATTAACGTCTTTTAGCCCACCACTTGATTTGAGGGATGGTTGACGTTTTAGATTAGAAAGTATTACATGAAAAAATTTTCTCAAGAACATCAAGAAACTCTTGAAACAGGCACAAAAAATCTACTGCAAGCGATTGGGGATAATCCTAATCGAGATGGTTTACTCGAAACACCTAAGCGGGTAGCTAAAGCCTATGCCGAAATTTTTTCGGCAACTGGTGAGACGCAGTTTGACAATTATAAACTCTTTCCGACAGACCAAGATTCAGATATGGTCATCGTCGCAGATATTCCTTTTTATGCCATGTGCGAACACCACTTGTTGCCATTTTTTGGTACAGTAACTGTTGGATATGTTCCTGATGGTGAAATTATTGGCTTGAGTAAGATTCCACGATTAGTCGATTGGGCAGCGCGTAGACCGAGCGTTCAAGAAAATCTGACAGCCTTGATTTGTTCAGAAATGCAACGCATTGTGCATCCAAAAGGTGTGGCCGTTCACATGCAGTCTCGTCATATGTGTATGGAGATGCGTGGGATTAATCGGCCAGGGACTTACACGACGACTAGCCTTTATAAAGGCCTCTTGAAAACAGATACCTTTTTACGACAAGAATTTATGATGAAAGTGAGTGGCAAATGACCTTACCGCATCGAATTGTTTTTGCGTCAAATAATTCAGCTAAAACCGCTGATGTTGCCAAGTTTTTCAAACTCTATGGCGTTGAATTAGTGAACTATCGTGAGCTTATACCTGCGCAGAATTTTCCGCCAGAAACGATAGATGACCAAAGGCTGAATGCGCATGTCAAAGCACAGTTTATCCACGAGTTTCTACTTGAAGAATACGTCCTTGCAGACGACTCAGGCATGTTTTTGCGCGCCTTTCCAGAGCGTTTTGGTTTAACGACTGCTCGAGAATTCAAGGCCTTAGGCCTTGATACGGTTGAAGCAGAAAATCAGTACGTGATAGATTTATATCGTGCAGTTGATGAACGCTCAGCTTATATGGCGGCGATTTTCGTTTTGATAACGCCTGAGCATGAGGTCATAACTGTTGAGGGGCGTGGTGGTGTGGCAATTTCGCCCGAAAGTCGCGGCCAATTTGGCAAAGGTCTTGATACGATTTTTCTGACGGAAACTGGTAAAACGATTGCAGAGTTGCCTATTGCTGAACAGCTCAATTACCACCACCGAGGTCGTGCCACCAAACGTTTACTTGCTAAATTACAGGATGAGGACATCATTTGGCAGGCAAATGGTCATGACTTGACGCAAGAGACTGGCATTATATATGGTGTTTTGAACGTCAGCCCTGAGTCTTTCTACAATGGTGAGCATGTCGGGGGCGTGGCAGTCTCATTAGGGCAGGCGACACAACAGCTAGCTGATGGTGCAGATGTGATTGAGGTTGGTGGACAGACGACGCGTCCTGGCTTTGTCCCACTCACACCAGAAGAGGAGATTGCGCGGATTGTGCCTGTGATTCAAGGTATTAAAAAAACGCATCCGTATGCTGTGGTGGCTGTGGATACTTATAAGTATGAGGTCATGATAGCTGCGATAGAGGCAGGCGCTGATATTATCAATGATGTCAATGGTTTTACAGATGATGCAAGGAAATTGTCTTTAATGGCAGCAACGGATGTTGGGTTATTAACCATGTTCAACCCGAGGGATAATGAGCTTTCAGTGGATATCGCGGCAGACATGATGGCTTGGTTTACAGAGAATTTAGCAAGCCTTGAAGCAGCTGGGATTCAGCGTGAACGCATTGCGCTAGATCCGGGTGTGGGCTATTCAAAAAACTCTGATGTTTATCAAGATTTAGCCATGATGCAGGCAGTAGGTCGCTTAAAAGTTTTCAACCGACCGATTATGACAGCCGTTTCTAATAAAGGTTGGGCAAAATTTTTATTTGATTTGCCAAAAGACGAGAGAGCTGATTTATCGCTAGTTGCAGCGACAGAGATGTATCGTCTAGGTGCCAAAGTTTTACGAGTTCATGATGTCAAATCAGCCCGTCAAATGACAAGTTTTGTTGAATTATTAAAAAACGCACATTAAGCCTAACCTGGCTCGATGCGCGTTTTTTTATCGAAATAGACTAGACCACCAGGAGCTACCAGCACTGTTGAGTAACTCTCTCCAATGGGGGACTTCTTGAAAGAATTGATTGAGTTCTTTTAATAATGTTGTTGCTCTAGTGCTAACAGAAAGATGTTCAAATGCGATTTTAGTGACAATTTCTTGATACATTTTTGAAAAGTCAATGTCTGATTGGTCGTCTGGTAGATTGGCTGCATGTTTTTCGATAATTTTTTGAAGTTCTGGAAATGGTTTGACCTCAGTATATAATTCTGAAACAAGTGCTTGAATCGCTTGTTTATCCAATGTGTTATCCTCCTGTGTATATCTTATGATTATTTCAAGGTCCAACCGCCATCAATTTTAACGATTTCACCATGCATGTAACTTGCTTTACCGGAAGCTAGAAAGGCAGTGAGGTCAGCAACTTCAGAAGGCTGTGCCCACCGTCCGACGGGTGTTTCACTTGCAACCCAATCTGCCATTTTGCTGTTATTTGTTTCGAAATCTTGTCGTGTCATGCCAGTTTGAACGGCACCTGGTGCAATGCCGAAAATCTGTATACCTGTCCGTGCATAGTCGAGGGCAAGTTGCTTGGTAAAACCAGCCAAAGCGTGTTTGCTTGTTGTATAAGCAGCACCGCCTCCACCAGCAACAAAACTAGCAATCGAACACATGGTGATGATGATGCCTGATTTTTGCTCAATCATGTGTGGTAAAAAGTGGCGCGTAAGTTTGATGACTGGACTGAGATTGCTAGCCAAAATTTGGGTAAAGTCAGCATCAGATGTTTCAAGCAAAGGCTTGTAATCGTCCAAAATACCTGCGGTATGGCAAATGACATCAAAGCTTTGGGGGAGTTGTGTGAGTAAGTCAGTTAAGTTTCCTGTTAAATCTGTCTGAAAGAAGAAAAAATTAGGATGACTAAATGCTTGTGGTGTTTGCTTATCAACTCCGTATACTTGATCGCCACTTTCTAAAAAGCATTTGGCCTGAGCAAGACCGATGCCAGAGGCGCAGCCAGTCACCAAAATTTTTCGGGGTGTATCTTGTCGGTTTTGAGTCATTAAATTTTACCTCATTTGGCTATGAAAAAACACCTCATCAACTCTAACAGTAACATGATGTGTTAAACTGTGGCTAGAGGTGTTTTGAATGCAAGTTTTAGGACAAAGGAAAAACTCAGTCGACAACTTGCCAGTCGTTAGCTAGGACATCGCAAGGCGTTGGACTCCACATAGAATAGCCTTCGCCTTCTCCTGAGACGTTAATCAAAAAATAAGGTGTGACATCCAACTTCTGACCATCTGCTAATTGAATGGTATCATAGAGTTTGATGAAATTTTCAGCGCCACCCCAACCTTGTGTTCGAACGGCTTTACCACCGTTTTTGAGAATAGGTAATATTTGTTCAAAATTCATGTCTACATTATACCAAATTTTTGGTATAATGTAGACACTACTAACTTATAATATTAGTGATATATTTATTCAAGCATAAAATCTAAACAGATTTTATACTTGAACGAGTATATTAGTGAAGTGAGATGATTATGATTAATTTATACTTGTCACCTAGTTGTACGTCTTGTCGTAAGGCACGTGCGTGGCTTGACAGTTACGGGGTGGCTTATGAAGAACACAATATATTAACGCAACCGATGACATCTGATGATTTGAAAGCTATTTTGTCTAAAACTGAAAATGGTACAGAAGATATCATCTCGACACGGAGTAAAGTCTTTCAAAAATTAAATGTTGATGTCGATGATTTGACCATTAATCAGCTCCTTGTCCTTATTTCAGAGCATCCTAGTTTGTTACGCAGACCTATTATTATGGACGATAAGCGGATGCAAATTGGCTTTAATGAAGATGAAATTCGAGCTTTTTTACCGCGTTCATATCGTCAGGCAGAATTAAGAGATGTCATGAGTTCAGGAGCCTAACATATGTCAGCCAATAACAGCTATCAATATCCCTTGGATTTGACCTGGACAGGAGAGGAAATGGCTGCAGTCATTTCCTTTTTTAATCAAGTCGAGGATTTTTATGAATCAAAAGTATCGCGTGAGGCATTTTTAGCAGCCTATCGTCAATTTAAACAAGTTGTGCCATCTAAAATGGCAGAAAAGCAACGGGACCGTGAGTTTGAAAAAGCCTCAGGCTATTCAAGCTATCGTGCCATTCAGGAGGTGACCAAAAGTGAGCGCCAATTTGTTAAACACCAAGCTTGAGTTCGCAAAAAAAGTCGTTAGACAAGCAGGCGGGTTTATCAGACAACATCTGTCAGATGACCTTGAAATTTCTGAAAAAACGCATTTCGACGATTTGGTTACCAATCTCGACCGAGAAGTCCAAGAGCAGATTTTGACGCAAATCCTATCGACATTTCCCAAAGACCATGTTTTAGCAGAAGAAAATAATGTGAGACATGATATTAAAGATGGTAATGTCTGGGTGCTTGACCCTATCGATGGCACGACGAATTTCATTGTTCAAAGAGATAATTTTGCTGTCATGCTGGCTTACTATGAGTCGGGGATTGGTAAAATTGGTGTCATCTTGGATGTCATGAATGACAATCTTTACTGGGGTGACGGTATAAGCGCTTATAAAAATGAGGCGCAGATCCATTTGACGGTGAAACCTTTGCGACAAAGCCTTATCGGCGTGAATACCTATATGTATCGCACTAATGCGGGTGGCTTATTGGATTTAAGTCATGAAAGTTTGGGTGTGCGTGCGATTGGTAGCGCGGGTATCGAATATGTGAATATCTTAGAAGGCAAGATCTGGGGATATTTCAGCAACCTATCACCGTGGGATTATGCGGCGGGTGCGGTTTTAATAGCACCTTTTGGCTATATCACGCAGCAGATTGATGGTCGCCCACTTGCTTTTGAAGGTCGTCAGATGATGATGTCTGTTCCGAGCAATCAGTTAGACAAAATTAAGGCTTATCTTAAATAAGCTCAAACAATAGCGATAACGTTAGCTTAGCCTAGCGTTTTTTGGCTTTGTCCGTGTTTTCAACACGAAAAATAGAAATATGATATAATTTTGTATAAGATAAAATGTGAAAGTGAAATGATGGATAAAATAATAGTAAACGGTGGTCACACACGATTAACAGGTGAAATTGAAATTGAAGGTGCGAAAAACGCGGTATTACCACTTCTAGCTGCGACAATCCTTCCTTCTGAAGGCGAAACGGTGCTCAATAACGTGCCGATTCTTAGCGATGTCTACACGATGAATGCCGTGGTGAAACATCTCAATATTCCACTCGTCTTTGATGAGTCAGAAAAAAGAGTTGTCACACAAGCTGCGACGGATATTGCGATTGAGGCGCCTTATGAATATGTCAGCCAAATGCGCGCATCTATCGTTGTTTTAGGGCCGATTTTAGCTCGCAATGGTCATGCTCGCGTATCAATGCCTGGTGGGTGTACGATTGGCTCGCGTCCGATTGATTTGCACATTCGTGGCTTGCAAGCCATGGGTGCAGAAATTACGCAAAACGGTGGTTTTATCGAGGCGAAGGCAGATGAACTTCATGGCGCGCATTTTTATATGGACTTTCCGTCAGTTGGTGCGACACAAAATATTATGATGGCAGCAACCCTTGCCAAAGGAACCATGATTTTAGAAAACGCTGCGCGTGAACCTGAAATCGTTGACCTTGCCAATTTGCTCAATAAAATGGGTGCTAATGTTAAGGGGGCTGGGACGGATACTATCATCATCAAAGGTGTTGCGGAGATGCATGGCGCACAACATAATGTTGTACAAGACCGTATCGAAGCAGGGACTTTCATGGTTGCTGCAGCCATTACTCAAGGAAATGTCTTGATTTTGGATGCTGTTCGTGAGCACAATCGACCTTTGCTATCAAAACTTTCAGAAATGGGTGTTGATATTATCCAAGAAGAGGAAGGGATTCGGATAATCGGTCCTGAAAAATTGAAGCCTGTCACGGTTAAAACTTTACCGCATCCAGGTTTTCCTACGGATATGCAAGCCCAAATGACAGTAGCTCAGGCTATCGCTGAAGGTGAGTCAATTATGATTGAAACGGTTTTTGAAAACAGATTCCAACACCTTGAAGAAATGCGTCGGATGGGACTTTTTGTTGACATTTCGAGAAATACAGCCTTGATTCAAGGTGGTAGCAGTTTGTCAGGGGCGGAAGTTCGTTCAACGGACTTGCGTGCCAGTGCGGCGCTTATTTTATTAGGTATGGTGGCTGAAGGCACGACGACTGTTGGTAACTTGAAACATTTAGACCGCGGATATTATCAATTCCATGAAAAATTAGCTAGTCTAGGTGCGGATATTCAACGGATTAACTACAAGGAGACAGCCTATGTTTAAGCGGACCGTTAAATTTTTAGGGTTGCGCATTTCATTGATTTTGTTAATCAGTATTTTAGTCATTTTGGCGATTGTTTTAGGACTCATGCTTGGTTATGGCGGTCTGGGTGGTAAGGCACCAACGGACATCTTCAAACCAAGTGTTTGGCATGACTTTATCGCTAAATTGAGTGGAAAATAAAAGAAATCGGCTTAAATGTCCAAAAAAAGCGTCCAGAAATGGCGAATAGACAAGGCTGATTCTTGATTTTTAAGTACTTTTATGCTAAAATGAACAAGTTGAATTAAAATAGATTATAAATTTAGGAGAAATACAAATGACTGCAAGTTTTGAAAAAACTGGTGTAAATAACGGGACTTTGACTTTCACAATCGGTCAAGACACAATCGCTAAAGGCCTTAACATTGCATTTGACAAAGTTAAAAAGAACCTTAACGTACCTGGTTTCCGTAAAGGTAAAGTATCACGTACTGTTTTCAACAAAATGTACGGTGAAGAAGCACTTTACGAAGAAGCTTTGAACGCTGTATTGCCTGAAAGCTATGAAGCAGCAGTTGCTGAAAGTGGTATTGATCCAGTTGCACAACCAAAAATTGACATTAAATCAATGAACAAAGGTGAAGACTGGGAAATTACTGCTGACGTTATCGTTAAACCAGAAGTAAAACTTGGTGACTACAAAAACCTTGAAGTCTCAGTTGACGTTGAAAAAGAAGTAACAGATGCTGATGTTGATGCTAAAATCGAAGCAGCTCAAAAAAATCTTGCTGAATTAGTAATCAAAGAAGACGCTGCTGAAAACGGTGATACTGTTGTTATTGACTTCGAAGGTAAAGTTGACGGTGTTGCTTTTGATGGCGGTACTGCACAAAACCACAGCCTTGAATTAGGTTCAGGTTCATTCATCCCTGGTTATGAAGAACAACTAGTTGGTCATAAAGCTGGCGAAACTGTTGAAGTAACAGTCACTTTCCCTGAAGATTACCAAGCTGAAGATTTAGCTGGTAAAGAAGCTGTTTTCACAACAACTATCCATGAAGTGAAAGCTAAAGAAGTGCCTGAACTTGACGATGAATTAGCAAAAGATATCGACGAAGAAGTTGAAACTTTGGCTGAACTCAAAGCAAAATACAAAGCACAATTAACTGAAGAAAAAGAAGCGCAATACACTGATGCTGTTGAAACTGCTGCAATTGAAGCTGCCGTTGCTAACGCTGAAATCGTTGAATTGCCAGGCGAAATGGTTCACGATGAAGTTCATCGTGCTATGAACGAATTCCTTGGTAACATGCAACAACAAGGTATCTCAGCTGACATGTACTACCAATTAACTGGTACATCAGAAGAACAACTTCACGCACAATTTGAAGGCGATGCTGACAAACGCGTTCGTACAAACTTGGTTATCGAAGCAGTAGCAGCTGCAGAAAACTTCGAAACAACTCAAGACGAAATCGATACTGAAGTTGCTGAATTGGCTGAAACTTACAACATGCCTAAAGAGCAAGTTGAAAAACTCTTGCCAGCTGACATGCTCAAACATGACATCGCAGCTAAAAAAGCAGTTGAAGTCATCACATCTACTGCAGTTGTGAAATAAGTATAAATTGATAAAAAACGAGCCGTGTGCTCGTTTTTTTGTCCGTCATTTTCTAGTATCCTAAAAAATTGTAAAACTCATCAGATAAGGTTACAATGGTCACATAGTGAAAAGAAAGGGCTTTCTATGATAAAAGAAAAGATGAGTATATCTCCTTCAAGAGAGTTTGAGGAGCCGTTAACATTATCAGCTGATTTTCTCTGGGGAGGTGCTATATCAGCCAATCAGTCTGAAGGTGCTTATCGGGCAGACGGAAAAGGTCTATCAACAGTTGATGTTATCCCACACGGTGAAAACCGTCTTAAAATCAAACTTGGACTAGAAGAGAATCTAGCAATAGACCCTAGTGCCTATTATCCAAGTCATGAAGCCATTGATTTTTACCACACCTACAAGTCAGACATTAAACTTATGGCAGAAATGGGCTTTAAAGTGTTTAGAACATCTATCGCCTGGACACGACTCTTTCCTAAGGGTGATGAAACCAATCCCAACCAAAAAGGGATTGAGTTTTATCGTGCCGTTTTTGAGGAGTGTCAAAAGTATGATATTGAACCCTTAGTGACACTTTGTCATTTTGACACACCTATGTACCTAGTTGAAACGATTGGTTCGTGGCGTAGTCGCAAGATGATTGACCATTTCGTTAATTATGCTAAAACGTGTTTTGAGGCTTTTGATGGTCTTGTCAAATACTGGCTGACCTTTAATGAAATTAATATCTTGTTGCACAGCCCGTTTTCTGGTGCAGGTCTGGTGTTCAAGTCAGGCGAGAATCACGACGCTGTTAAATATCAGGCAGCGCATCACGTGCTTGTAGCAAGTAGCCGCGCAACCAAACTCGCACATGAGATTAACCCAGACAATCAAATCGGTTGCATGCTGGCTGGGGGCGATTTTTATCCCGAAACTTGCCACCCGGAAGATGTCTGGGCTGCTCTAAATAAGGACAGGGAGAATCTCTTTTTTATAGACGTGCAGGTTCGTGGTGCCTATCCCAGATATACCAACCGTCTCTTTCGTGAGAAACATATCACCTTACAAACAGACCCTACTGATACGGAGATGCTACAACACACCGTTGACTTCATCTCTTTCAGCTACTATGCCTCGCGATGCGCTGGCCGCCAAATGACGCAATCTAGCGAGGCAAATGTCGTTAAATCCCTGCCGAATCCCTACCTGAAAAAAAGCGAATGGGGCTGGGCGATTGACCCACTGGGTCTTAGAATCACGATGAACACTCTCTATGACCGTTACCAAAAACCCTTATTTTTGGTTGAAAATGGTCTAGGCGCTGTAGATACGGTTGGAACAGATGGGCAAGTGCAGGATGACGATCGCATAGACTATTTGCGAGCGCATATTATAGCGATGAAGGAAGCTGTTGTAGATGGCGTTGAACTCCTCGGTTACACGACTTGGTCAGCGATAGACTTGGTAGCGCGTCCACCGGTGAAATGGGCAAGCGTTACGGCTTTATCTATGTAGACAAGGACGATGCAGGTCAAGGTACAGGCAAAAGAATCAAGAAAAAATCTTTTGCTTGGTACAAGCAAGTTATTGCGAGTCATGGTGAGAATTTGAATTAAGAAACGAGAATTGAATACAAAAAAGTGCAAACCAGTAATGAGGTGGTTTGCACTTTTTTTTATTGATTCATTGTATTATTTTTCTCAATTGTCGCGGTAATAGCATCAATCACTGTGGCAACAAAGTTATTTTGCTCTAAGCTCACGACGCCTGCAACTGTTGTACCGCCTGGGCTTGAAACGTTATCAACTAAAGTCCAAGGGTTTTCGTCAGACTTGAGAATCATTTCTGCACTGGCAAGTACGGTTTCAGCGACGATTTTGGTACTGACATCTTTTGGCATACCATGTAGGACACCTGCGCGGCTCATGGCGTCAATGAACATATAGATATAAGCAGGTGAACTTCCAGCTATAGCTGTGAAAGTCCCGAAGTCTTTTTCAGCTAATTCATGGACGCTACCGACACTTTCAAAAATTGCCTTGACGATGTCGAAAATATCATCTGATACGTAGGCATTTCTGACAATACCAGTGGTTGATTTTTGAATGGTCGCGTTGATATTGGGCATGATTCTGACGATAGGTTGCGTATCAGTTGTCATGGCGCTAAGGTCAGCTAGCGTGATGCCTGCTGCGATAGAGACGATTGGTTTATCAATCTTGTGTTTAGATAGTATATCTGCAACAACATAAGGTTTGACGGCTAGGATGATGATGTCTGAGTTCTGAATCAAGTCGGTGTGGCTAGCGGAGCCGTTAACACCAAGTGCTTTGGCAGTTTGCTGTGTCTCCTCAAAATTGCGTCCTGAGATGTGAACGCTGAATTTCTCTTTATTTAGTCCTTTAATAATCGCTGATGCCATTTTCCCTGCGCCGATAAAACCAATAGTTGTCATGAGTAGCTCCTTATGTCTTTTCCATTTATTTCTTTCATTTTACCACAATTGTTGTTTGCTGTCGGGATATGATTTTTGAAAAACTGAAAAGTCGGTGATGATTTTGTGTCTGAATGTGGTATAAAAGGGATAGAACCGCATCATTTAAGACAAAATTAAAGTTTATTGGTATAATAGGTTTAAGGATTTTGTCATTTTGGCGACTTTGTGTTGTCAAAAATAAAAAATGAGAGTAGCGTGAAACTGAGGATTTGCTTAGTCGTCACAACATCTTAATATAAGGAGCATCACTACGATGAATAAATATGCCATTATTTTAGCCGCCGGAAAAGGAACTCGGATGAAGTCTGACCGACCAAAAGTTCTACATGAAGTTGCTGGGAAAACGATGCTTGCGCATGTGGTTGCGGCGACGAGCGCTGTAAAACCGGAGAAGACAATTGCGATTGTTGGGCATGGCGCAACGGATGTTTTAAGCACTTTACCTGAGCATGTTGCTTATGTTAAGCAAGAGGAGCAGTTGGGAACGGGGCATGCAGTCAAAATTGCGGAGCCTTTGCTAAAAAACTTGCATGGTATGACGCTTGTTATCGCAGGGGATACACCACTCATTCGTCCTGAGACTTTGGAAGAGTTATTTGCCTATCATCAATCTGAAAAAGCAACAGCGACGATTCTGACGGCGATAGCGGACGACCCGACAGGTTATGGTCGGATTATCAGAGAAGACGGTCATGTCTCTAAAATCGTTGAGCAAAAAGATGCCAATGATTTTGAAAAATCTGTGCAGGAAATCAATACTGGGACTTATGTCTTTGATAATCGTGCACTCTTTGAGGCGCTCAGTAATATCACAACGGATAATGCGCAAGGCGAGTACTATTTGACAGATGTTATCGAGATTTTCAAAGACGATGCTAAAAAAGTTTCAGCTTTTGTTTTAGATGATTTCAATGAATCTATCGGGGTCAATGATCGTGTGGCATTAGCACAAGCTGAAAAAATCATGCGTGAGCGGATTAATACCAAGCATATGCTGAATGGTGTGACCTTAATTGACCCTGCAGCGACATATATTGATGCAGATGTCGAAATTGTTGCAGATACAGTTATTGAGCCTAATGTCGTAATTAAGGGACAAACGGTTATCAGTCAGGGTGTGCATATCACATCAGGTAGCCGTATTGAAAGTTCTAGACTACATCATAATACGGAAGTGCGTCACTCAACGGTAGAATATTCCGTGCTTGAACCAGGTGCCAATGTCGGTCCTTATGCACATCTTCGTCCAGAAACAATCTTGCATGAAAATGTTCATATTGGTAACTTTGTTGAAGTTAAAGCCTCTACACTTGGTGTAGGTACTAAGGCGGGCCATTTGACTTATATCGGCAATGCCATGGTTGGTGAGCATGTTAATTTCGGTGCTGGGACGATTACGGTCAACTACGATGGTAAAAATAAATATAAGACAGAGATTGAGGATTATGCCTTTATCGGTAGCAATTCAAGTCTAATCGCACCGATTTCAATCGGTAGAAATGCGATTACAACTGCTGGTTCAGTTATCACAGATGATGTCCATGAAGATGAGATGGCATTTGGACGTGCCCGTCAAGTCAATAAAGTTGGGCGTGCAAAACTCATGGCAAGTTACCATGAACTTTAATCGCTTTACTACAGAAAAATGTCAAAGTTAGCTTAATAATTATTCCGGGGTGCTAACAGGCAAAGGGGGATCACTAATGATGAATTTTGAAGATTTCGAAGAAAAAACGTTGAGTAGAGAAAATATTTTTAAAGGAAAAGTGATTGATGTCAAATATGATACTGTCGCTTTGCCAGGGGACTTGGGACTTGCTAAACGAGAACTCATTTTTCATAACGGAGGTGTCGCTGTACTTGCGATAACACCAGAGCAAAAAATGATTCTGGTTCGCCAATTTCGCAAGGCTTTGGAAAAAGTCATTTATGAAATTCCAGCAGGCAAGCTAGAACAGGGTGAGCATAGCGATCCTGAATCAGCTATGTTACGAGAGTTAGAAGAAGAGACAGGAATGACGACTAAGTCTGTCAAAAAAATCTCTGAGTTTTACACAGCGCCTGGTTTCTGTAACGAAAAAATTTATCTTTATAAAGCGGATAATTTAACGAAAGTCGACAAGCCAAGACCACATGATGACGATGAAGTTCTAGAACGCCATGAAGTCACTTTGGCAGAAGCAAAAGCACTAATCCAAAATGGTGAGATTAGTGATGCCAAGACGATTTTGGCTATCCAGTATTGGGAGTTAGAGACACATGCCTAAACCTTTATTAACAGATGAAATGATTCAGCAAGCGGCTCGTGAAAAAGAACGCTTGGAGCGAGAAATTGCACAAGCGAGACAAGATGATACCCAGCTAATCAAGAAATTTGCGCCTCAAAAAGCCCAAATGGAAAAAAATCTGGTTTATAAAAGCCGTCGTATTGAAGCTCAAAAAAGAGAAGAACGCGGAAAAAAAATCACGAAATATATCGTGATTTTAGTGGTTTTATTGATTATTATCACGGTGATAGTTTTCAAATTTTAAAAAAGAATAAGTCAAAGAATTGGGCTGTAGTGTTTGAAAATAAGCACGTCCTAACAGGATAAGCCATATGAGAAAGTGAGTGAAGATGAAAATAGGTATTATTGCAGCAATGGATGAGGAATTAAAAATCCTTGCAGAAACGCTGCAACATTCCGAAAAAACCAGTCATCACGGGTTTATATTTTACACAGGGATTATCGGACGGCATGATGTTGTCTTGGTTAAGTCAGGTATCGGAAAAGTCATGAGTGCAGTTGCTGTTAGCTTGCTGGTTGACTTTTTCGCTGTTGACGGCATTATTAACAGTGGCTCTGCAGGTGGTGTCGGCGCAGGGCTAGCAGTTGGCGATGTTGTGATTGCAGATAAATTAGCCTATCACGATGTTGATGTGACAGCCTTTGGCTATGCCTTTGGGCAAATGGCGGGGCAGGAACTTTACTATCACAGTAGTGCTTATTTCGTGTCAGAGTTAAAGAAAGCTGCCCCTGATGCACAAGTTGGCTTGATCACATCATCGGACTCTTTTATCTCATCTAAAACGCAACAACTCGCCATTAAAGAACATTTTCCTGATGTGCTTGCAGTGGAGATGGAAGGGGCATCGGTTGCTCAAGCAGCGAAAGCGCTGGGCAAACCATTTGTTGTGATTCGAAGCCTTTCGGACACAGCTGATGGTCAGGCGGCAGAAAGTTTTGATGAATTTATTGTCCAAGCCGGTGAAAAATCTGCAGCGACATTGATCAAAATGTTGGAAACAATGGTGTAAAATATGACAGATAATTTAGTATTGCATACCGATCTCTATCAGATCAATATGATGCAGGTTTATTTTGAACAAGGGATTTCTGAGCGCAACTCAGTGTTTGAAGTTTATTTCCGAGACATGCCCTTTAAAAATGGTTATGCCGTTTTTGCAGGTCTAGAGCGGGTTGTTGACTATCTCCGAGATTTGCATTTTGGTGACGACGATATTGCTTACTTACGGGAGCTTGGCTATCCTGAAAACTTTTTAGAATATCTAGCTGACTTACGCTTTACTTGTGACGTTAGATCGGCGCAGGAGGGAGATCTCGTTTTTGCCAACGAGCCGATTCTTCAAGTTGAAGGTCCATTGGCACAGTGCCAGTTGGTCGAAACAGCGATTCTCAACATCGTCAACTTCCAAACCTTGATCGCGACCAAAGCGGCACGGATCAAGTCGGTGATTGGTGACGAACCTTTACTGGAGTTTGGTACACGGCGTGCTCAGGAAATGGATGCTGCGATTTGGGGGACGCGTGCTGCTGTTATCGGCGGTGCGGATGCAACCTCTAACGTTCGAGCAGGTAAGCTTTTTGGTATTCCAGTGTCAGGCACACATGCCCACTCGCTTGTTCAAGCCTATGGCAATGACTATGATGCGTTTAAAGCCTATGCGACAACGCATCGAGATTGTGTTTTCTTAGTGGATACTTATGATACACTGAAAATCGGTGTGCCTGCAGCGATTAAAGTGGCAAAGGAAATGGGCGATAGCATTAATTTCCAAGGTGTTCGCATCGACTCTGGCGACATGGCTTATATTTCTAAAAAAGTCCGTGAGCAGCTTGATGATGCTGGTTTTACAGAAGCGAAAATCTATGCGTCTAATGACTTAGATGAAAATACGATTCTCAATCTCAAAATGCAAAAAGCCAAAATTGATGTTTGGGGTGTGGGGACAAAACTTATTACAGCTTATGACCAACCTGCACTTGGTGCCGTTTATAAAATCGTTGCGATTGAAACGAAGACTGGTGAAATGCGTGATACGATTAAGCTCTCAAGTAATGCAGAGAAGGTTTCAACGCCAGGTAAAAAACAAGTTTGGCGGATTCGTAGTTTGGATAAAAACAAATCTGAGGGTGATTACATCACTTTTGCAAATGTTGACCCGAATGAATCTGATGAGATTTTCATGTTTCATCCGACCTATACGTATATCAATAAAAGATTAACAAATTTCACGGCGCGTCCTTTGCTGGTTCCGATTTTTGAAAAAGGTTACTTGATTTACGAGTTACCTAGCTTGCCTGAAATCAAAGTTTATTTCAAAGAGAAATTAGACGATTTATGGGATGAGTATAAACGTGACTTAAATCCGCAAGACTACCCAGTCGATTTGGTGCAGGATGTCTGGGAAAATAAAATGAAACTGATTGATCAAGTGAGAAAGGATGTTTACAAATGACCTTACAAGATAAAATTATCGCAGAATTAGGGGTAAAACCTGAGATTTCCGCAGCAGAAGAAGTACGTCGTTCAGTTGATTTCTTGAAGGATTATCTCAAGCAATATCCTTTCTTGAAGAGCCTAGTCTTGGGGATTTCAGGTGGTCAAGATTCAAGCTTAGCTGGTCGTTTGGCGCAGCTTGCAATTGAGGAGTTGCGTGCTGAGACAGGTGATGCGACCTATCAATTCATCGCTGTTCGTCTGCCTTATGGTGTGCAACAAGATGAAGATGATGCCCAAAAGGCATTGGCTTTCATCCAACCAGATATCAGCTTGACGGTCAATATCAAAAGTGCTGTCGACGGTGAGATTGCTGCCTTGACTGAGGCTGATCTTGCTATTACTGACTTTAACAAAGGCAATATTAAGGCACGCCAACGCATGATTACGCAGTATGCTATTGCGGGTGCACATTCGGGTGCCGTGGTTGGGACAGACCATGCAGCTGAAAATATTACCGGTTTCTTTACGAAATTTGGTGATGGCGGTGCAGATATTTTACCGCTTTTCCGTCTCAATAAACGTCAAGGTAAGCAGTTATTAGCTTATCTCAAGGCAGATGAAACACTTTATAAAAAGATACCGACGGCAGATTTGGAAGATGGTAAACCTGGTTTAGCTGATGAAGTGGCACTAGGTGTGACTTACGATAATATCGACGATTACTTGGAAGGCCGTGAAATTGAGTCGTCTGCACGTACTGTAATCGAAAATTGGTGGCTAAAAACAGAACATAAACGTCACTTGCCAATCACTGTTTTTGACGACTTCTGGCGCGCATGAGAATCGGTATTTTAGGAGGAAACTTTAATCCGGTTCACCATGCTCATTTGTTCATAGCAGACCAAATTCAGCAGTTATTGGCTTTAGATGAAGTTCAGCTATTGCCGGAAAACGAGCCACCTCATATTGATACGAAGTCGACGATTTCAGCTGAGCATCGGGTTAATATGCTGCGCCTTGCCTTACAAGACTATCCGCAGTTGACATTGAACTTGTCAGAAGTTGAGCGAGGTGGCAAGTCTTATACGTATGATACGCTCTCGAAATTGACGGCTGAACATCCTGAAAACGAGTATTTTTTCATTATCGGTGGTGATATGGTTGATTATTTGGAAAAATGGTATAGGATTGATGACTTGATGCAATTGGTTAAATTCGTGGCTGTTAGACGCGACCAAACTGTTTTGACTGCACCGAAATATCCCGTTCAAATGATTGATTTACCCTTGCTTAATATCTCCTCAAGCTATATCCGAGGGAGTTTAGAAGCTAACCGCCGCCCTAATTTTTTATTGCCCGCTGAGGTGCTTTCCTACATTAACCAGCATGGTTTGTATCGGTAGGAAAAGTTGTAGGAGAGGTGTCTAAAAATCGACGTATGCTTAAGATGCACAAGTCCTTTTTTATGAGATGAATGATTAAAGTTTTTTTGAGAGATACAGTTTAAAAAGTGCTATACTATTCTTTGGAGGATTAACATCAACATGACAGAATTAACATCAGAATTTACACAATCTTTATTTGATAATTATCAAATAAATGCGAAATATAGTGCAGTTGAGAACGCTGCGACTAAAAATGGCTTACTTAATGCGCTTGAAAATCGGGCATCACATGCAGCGAATTTGCCTGTTTTTTCAATCGACTTGACAAATGACCCTGTCAGCAACCAAAAACAATCAGGTCGTTGCTGGATGTTTGCAGCTTTGAACACTTTCCGTCATAAAATTTTGACAGAGTTCAAGTTGGAAAACTTCGAGTTGTCACAAGCCTACACGTTCTTCTGGGACAAATATGAAAAATCAAACTGGTTCCTTGAACAGATCATCGGCACAAGTGATCTTGAAATCGGTGATCGCAAGTTAAAATTCTTGCTTGATGTGCCCCAACAAGATGGCGGACAATGGGACATGGTCGTGGCTTTGTTCCAAAAATATGGTGTCGTGCCAAAAGACATCTATCCTGAGTCTATCTCATCAAGTGCCAGCCGTGAGTTGGATCAATATCTTAACAAAATCTTGCGTCAAGATGCACAAATCTTGCGTGACTTGATTCAAAATGGTGGCGATGTGGCTGCGAAAAAAGCTGAACTCTTGCAAGAAATTTTCAACTATCTTGCGATGACACTTGGCTTGCCACCACAAAAATTTGACTTTGAATATCGGGATAAAGATGACCAATTCCATAAATTCGAAGACATCACACCACAAGCTTTTTACGAAAAATTTGTTAACATCAAGTTGGATGACTATGTGAGTGTGATCAATGCACCAACTGCTGACAAACCTTATAACAAATCTTACACAGTTGAGTTCTTAGGAAACGTCATTGGTGCGCGTGATGTGCGTCATTTGAATGTTGAAATGGACCGTTTCAAGAAATTGGCAATCGCGCAAATGCAAGCTGGTGAAACAGTTTGGTTTGGTTGTGATGTCGGTCAAGTTTCTAACCGTCAAGATGGCCTTTTGACTCTGGATGCCTATGATTTCTCAGCCATGGATTTGGACTTTACACAAGATAAAGCTAGCCGTTTGGACTACTCTGAATCATTGATGACACATGCCATGGTCTTGACAGGTGTTGACTTGGATGCTGCCGGTAATTCCCTTAAATGGAAAGTCGAAAACTCTTGGGGCGAAAAAGTTGGTAAAAAAGGTTACTTCACAGCATCTGATGCTTGGATGGACGAATATACTTACCAAATCGTTGTCAGAAAAGAATTCCTGACTGCTGAAGAGTTGGCTGCCTATGAGGCTGAGCCGGAGGTGCTTCTCCCGTGGGATCCTATGGGCGCTTTGGCTTAAATTTTATGGTGAATTACTTCGTTACAGGATAGCTCACGTACTCAAGTACGCTTCGCCATGCTGTGCCTTGAATTTCTTGAAAATTTAACCCAAAGTTTGGCTAAATTTTTTGGTGAATTATTTCGTTACAGGATAGCTCACGTACTCAAGTACGCTTTGCTATGCTATGCCTTGAATTTTTTGAAAATTTCAGCAAAAGTCCTTAGTTACCGAAAGGGATAAGCAAACTAGTGCTATCAATTTTGATTGTATTAATTTACTTTTTCGTATTGTTTCATATAATACAATCAGGTTGCTTTACAATTCCTCAAAAAGTGATGCATAAATAGGGTTTTGTCCTAGTCTCTTTTGTTTGTGAGTGCTGGCTGTTCTTGTTTAGCTAACGGTTGTTAAAAATAATGTTTGGGTAAAAGTTCTAACTATTGAAAAAAAGGAAACTAGTTTATCGGTTTTGATAAGCTAGTTTCCTTTTTTGGTTAGTTTAAAAATTTTGAAGGTTGTTAGGAATGTTTTATTTTACGTTTGCTGCTATGATGAGGAGTTCGTCGGTTGGTTCTAAGGTGCCAACTTCTAAATCGGTTAGGAGTTATAATTGGGTAATGTCATTTGCGACAAAGTCAACGACACGAGCACCGATACAGAAATAGAAATCTGGGCGAGAAACGATTTCTGATTCATAAACAGCCATGTTTTCCCAGAGATACTGAGTTGCTTCAAGGTAATTTTCAACTGTTACTTTGATACATTTTCCATGAGCACGTTGTACTTTGATGAATCCTTTCTTGTCAACAATACGTAAAGGACCTGCAGCATCTGTCTTTTGATTCGTACCAAAAACGAAAAATGAAGGATTTTTTTCAATTAATTTAGTTTCATTAGGTTGCACTCGCATATCTTCAGCCGCTAGTGTTAAGGCTTCTTGTTCATCTACTACTTTGGTCAGGTCTGTGGCTTTGACTTCTGTTGCACCAGTTGCGATAGCTGTCACTTTATTGGTTTGTGAGTCTATTTCAACGTGAATTTCAACGGATTCTGGTGTTGCACCAGATTCTACTGCTTTATTAAGTGCCTCATTTTTTAGAGCACGAATATCGTCTTTGGTAGGGGATGGTAGTTCCGCTCGACAACGTCTCGAACCATTGAGAGTGCAACGCCGATAGAAGAGATGACTTCTGCATTTTCAGGAATGGAATAGCGAACTTTGTACTTATCACTGAAGTAAGTAATTAATGATGCAGCACCACCTCCAACGCCTACGAGTGAAATTTGGTCATGCTCTAACTTATATTTTTCAGCGAAACCGGTGATAATTGGTTCAATTTTTCGGTAGGACGCTTCCATAATTTGTTCTGCTATGTTTTCAACAGTGGTGCCGCAGTAGTCTGCTAATGGTTGGAAAGCCTTTCGAGCAGATTCAACGTTGCCATAAGAGAAGTGGTCCTCACTTACTAGTCCTAGAATATTTGCAGCGCAAGAGTTAGTGATGGTTACTTCACTACCATCTTCATTAACGATTTTGACGTAATCATCTGGGTCGCCTGGTTTTGGTGAAAAGAATTCAACATGTGGGTTGTTGATTTTGTTGGTATCTGTGTAGACAGTGTAACCGAGGCCTGCGATATGAGCAGAACGTGGACCAACATCAATGATGCCATTTTTATTTGCGCGAACCATTGAACCACCAGCGCAACCAACAACTCGAACATCTAGTGAAGAAATATAAGTTGGATGACCGCCTACGATAGAGTAATCAATTGCTGGGCGACCGTTTTTAATGACACCGATGTTTGTTGTTGTACCCCCTACTTCAAAATAAACGCCATTTGAGGCACGCAAGTACATTAATGATCCCATAACAGATGCAGCTGGTCCAGATAACATGGTTAATACTGGTCTTTTTTTCATTTCACTGATTTCCATGACACCACCGTCGCCACGCATAATCATGAGGGGAACTTCGACACCTGCACCTTTAACAGATTCTTCGGTTGAATTTGCTGTATCTAACATTTTAGGTAGGATTGAGGCATTGATTGCTGCTGTTCGTGTCCGACGAGTTAGACCATAAAGCTTGGTAATATCTGATGCCATAGTTGTCGAGATGTTTTTTGCCTCGGAAGCCTTATGAATTAAATTTTCCGGACCATCATCATCTACACCAAATGCCATTGATGCGACTAAAACTTTTGCACCTTTGTCTTCTAAGCGTTGGATGGCATCCTCGGCACTGGATTTGTTCAAATCTTTTAATTTGATGAATTCATTGACGATTTCAATTTGTTTCTTTTCTTCCAGTTCAATATTATCTAAACGGGTCTGTCTTTTTGATAAGAATCCTTCAATACCACCTTTACTCATACCAATGACACCAACTTTTGCTACGTCTCCTTCAACTAAGGCATTGGTAGCTTGTGTTGTTGAGTGTGCGACAAAGACAACATCTTCAGGTGCGATACCATTCTCGTCCATACATTGTTGAAATGACTCAACAATGCCTGCAGCAACTCCTTTGGGGTGATCATGTGATGTTTTGACTTGGACTTTTCCAATAATTTCATGTGTATCATTATCAAGTGCGACAGCTTTAGTATGCGTGCCCCCTACGTCAATTCCCATTCGTACAGAACGTGTCATTGTGTTTCCTCTTTCTTTCTATCTCAACTTTTGTTGAGGAGGGTGAAGTTTTAATTACACTAGTATATCAGTTTTAATATAATTATAGCGCTTACATTTAGAAAAAACAAGAGGATTATAGAAATTTATCAATATTAATAAAGATTTATGAATATAAAACAGTATTTTGTCAAAAAATAAACTGGTATATCAAATTACTTATAAATCAAATGATTAATAAGTAAATGATTCTATTTTTGATAGCTTAAAATAAAAAACAAGAAACAGACATTTGTTTCAGTGATGAGAATTAAACAGGGAAAATGTCAAAAACTAAAAAGATATAAACTTCTATTCTCTCGTTTAAATGTGAGGATAATGAATATTTAATAGATCTTCATCTGCCAAATATATCAATAAATAAAAGGGGTTAGGTTGTTTTTGAGTTGCTTAATAAAAGAAAGAAGGATGTTTTTTTAATTTATTTAGGTTTAAAAAAAAGTAAAAAAAATATTGAAAGCGCTTTACAATTCTTGAATATAATTGTATAATAAAAATCGAAATACTAGTATATCAGTTTTGAAGGTTGTTCGGTATCCAATAATTGGAGAGTTTTAAATAAATAGAAAGGCTTTGTATAAGGGAATCATACTCAAATTTTGAGGGGACTTCATTGTTTAAAGGAATTTAATAGGAAAGAGGATTTTATGGCTATTTTACAGGGTATTTTACTGCTAGCAACCTTTTTGGTGCTGGTACTCTATTGTATGAAAGGAGGAAATCTACTTTTAGGTTTCCTAGTAACGGCAGTTTTATGGTGTGTGATTAGATTAGTACCAATTCAAACAGTTGTGACAGCAATTTTTCAAGATTCAGTTGCCGCCTATGGGGGGACGATTGCGGTCATAGTATTTGGGGCATGGTTTGGTCGTGTTCTGGTTGATACAGGAATTGCAGGTTATATTATTAAGAAAACAGTTGAACTAGCTGGTGATAAACCACTTGTGACAACTTTACTCATTAAGGGCACCTCTAAAAACGTATGAAAAGAGGTATAATAG
>SKEM01000208.1_pt1 | contig 46105 bp, 48 predicted proteins | sample 4826731 | NCBI WGS metagenome assembly SKEM01 (sample SAMN11008809, study PRJNA524170) | human gut metagenome | biome: Human fecal sample; material: Feces; isolation source: fecal sample from pouch patient p37 | host: Homo sapiens | place: Israel: Tel-Aviv | collected 2015-07-27 | reverse complement strand
TTTCCCAGAGCCTTCGTTGTGGTTGGGTACAAGGTGAAGGATGTTACTGATGTCCACGGCGCAGCAGAACCGATTGATTTCCACGAACCGGATTGGCACTGAGGCCTGTGCCAATCCGGTATCTGGACAACGACAAAAATGAACTTCACTACCAGTACATACAATATCGGGAAAAATACTCGTAATCTGAGCATTGGCGTACATGCGTACTGCTCGTGGACATACCTTAATGGCTCGCCTTTTGGTGGTTTTCAGCAGATATACGCCGACCAAAACAAGGTTTGGTATGTGAATAATTATGCGTGGGGAAATTATGAGTCCGGTGGCACAATTACAGTGACATGCCTCAACCTTCCTGGTGCCGGAATCTAACCAAAAGGGCAACAGTAAGCATCGACGTGCTCTTCATCAACACCATCTCCGATGCCGTACATTCTTGTACCTGTCATGACGTACCCGGCAGGGCACTGAATCGGCTTGTAATAAATAGAACCTCCACTTCTGCCACCGATAAAATGTGCGGAGGTCGCTTCATACCATTTACAGGCAGAATAGTTCACTTTATTGCCTCCAAGCCACAAACCGGATTGGCACTGGCCTCCGTGCCAATCCGGTTCGTGGAAAAATGCAGGAAAAGGCGATATTGAAATCGTCAAAGTAACAGCATCAAAACTCCGCTGGCCTGGTGCTACTGCCACCTGCCCAATGGGTAAGAAGGTGATCGGGGGTGGTGCAGAATGCAGCTCTGGAATTGGCTTTATCTGGCTTGTCCGTTCAATACCTGTAAACAATAATGCCTGGTATGGCTATTGCGATACGACAGAACGCATCATTGGAAAAATAACTGTACATGCCATTTGCCAATGACAAAGTGATTTACTGGCAAACCACAATGTAACTACATTTCCCCGTCAGGTCGTTCCTCTTTGTACCGCCGTGAAAATTGTATTCATCGTAGTAACCACACTTCACAATCCTGTTCGAATCATATGTCGCAACAGAACCTGCGAAGTAATTTGGCTTCCAGCCATGCGGGTTTTCAGCATTGCTGACGCTCCAGGTACACTGGCTGGCAGAAAAACCAGACGGCAAAGGTAGTCGTTCTCCATTTGCGATTTTTCCTGTCAGAACAGTGCTACCTGATACCCTAATCCACGAACCGGATTGGCACGGAGGCCAGTGCCAATCCGGTTCGTGGAAATCAATCGGTTCTGCTGCGCCGTGGACATCAGTAACATCCTTCACCTTGTACCCAACCACAACGAAGGCTCTGGGAAAATTCAAACTTTGCGTTAATACATATCGTATAGACGGAAAGGAAACTGCAATGACAAGAGTCTGGCCGACAGATAATCCAGATGTAAACGGCGAGATGAATTGGAGTGCGTACAATGGCACATTGTATAGCAGCTATTACATCACTGTTCACTGTTTCCGTTGAAAGCTCTGTCGCACATTATCTGGCACATACAGCTACTGAGCGGAAACAGCTCGTGATAGTTCCGGTACCTCCGACAACCCAACGTTTATTATTCCAGTCTGGGTAACTTGAGTCTGGTGAGTTAAACGGGTTCCGGTTATCCTGGGACCAAGCCGTTAACTGATACCCACCAGAAACTAAATCACTGCCATCAGGACATACCGCATAGGACGGTGTATGCCCACATCCACTTATTCCGTATACCGTGAAACGTTCTTTCTTTTGGCTACTTGTCCACGAACCGGATTGGCACAGAGACATTGCATTTCTGATTCAGTATTCCTACCTTCCTCGGATTTATCGTGGAAGGCAGATATGTTTCGAAAAATAAAAATTCGCAAAATGACTCTCAACCGGGCGCTGGACAAATACCTGAAAACCGTTTCCGTCCATAAAAAAGGTCATCTGCAGGAGTTTTATCGCGTCAATGTGATTAAACGTCACCCTATGGCCGAGCGCTATATGGATGAAATCACCACCGTTGATATCGCCACTTACCGGGATCAGCGTTTGGCTCAAATTAACCCACGAACAGGGCGTCAAATCACCGGAAACACCGTCCGTCTTGAACTTGCTCTTTTATCATCATTATTCAATATCGCCAGTGTGGAATGGGGGACATGCCGTATGAATCCTGTTGAACTGGTCCGAAAACCCAAAATCAGTAGTGGACGCGATCGTCGCCTGACTTCTGGCGAAGAACGCCGACTCTCCCGCTATTTCAGAGATAAAAATCAGCAGCTCTACGTTATCTTCCATCTGGCCCTGGAAACAGCAATGCGACAGGGGGAAATCCTCACATTACGCTGGGAACACCTCGATTTGCAGCACGGAGTGGCGCATCTTCCTGAAACGAAAAATGGTTTACCACGCGATGTCCCACTCTCCCGGAAAGCTCGCAACTACCTGCAAATTCTGCCACAACAGATAAACGGCAATGTGTTCAGTTACACCTCATCCGGTTTCAAAAGCGCCTGGCGTACCGCACTTCTGGACCTGAAAATAGAAAATCTGCATTTTCATGACCTCCGTCATGAGGCCATCAGCCGATTTTTCGAACTTGGTACATTGAATGTCATTGAAGTTGCCGCTATTTCAGGCCATCGCTCCCTGAACATGTTGAAACGATACACACACCTTCGGGCTTATCAACTTGTCAGTAAACTCGATGCCCGACGTAAGCAAACCAGCAAAATCGCTCCCTATTTTGTTCCCTACCCGGCAACGGTCGAGAACAGAAACGGGCAAGTCGTTGTGACTCTGAGTGATTTCGACCTGGAAACAAGCGCAGCCACAAAAGAACAGGCCATATTTCATGCCAGCGTGTTGCTGCTACGAACACTGGCACAAGCCGCCCAGCGAGGAGAGCGTGTCCCAACTCCTGGCGAACTTCCTACAAACATTGATGAACGGGTAATGATTTGTCCGTTAACAAACGACCAGCTTATGACAAAATCAACCACTATTCTCACATCCCCTTGCTGAGCAAACAATTTTGTTCAAAATTAACGCAATGAGGTTCTTTATGAAACACGTATCCTCCCGTGCTGCCAATGCGGATAATAATCGCATCCTAACTGGCCGGGACATTAACGAAATCGAATTCACACCACCAATTCACGCCAACTCAGTGTTGGGGTTGACGGGGAGGGTTATCCTTACTGGCAATGCCTACGAAGTTAAAGCCATGCTTTCTGCCGCCGCTACCGGGCACAGTGGTTGCATGGTAATACCATCACCTGTACTGGATCATGACACCTGGCAGCGTATCCGACTGCTGATGGGCGAGATGATGGATGCAAAATAAACATGGATTTGCCCCTATGTCTAATTCGTCAGATTCTGACCAGACGGTTCAGGCTGTACGCTTACCATTGACATGACGGTGCGAGTCTTTCTTTTTACCCTGAGAGGAAATTAACAGCATGAAAAAACAACCACTACTCTGGATGACGATAGCCGCCGCACTGCTGTCCGGCTGCACAGGCCACAGGGAACATCACCCGCAGGTGACATTCACGGTCGATACCGTGCGAACAGACACAACGGCCAGCAACCCAATCTGCCTGGCGGAAAAATACGGAAGCCTTCTTAATGAGCGCCATCCGGACCTGTTTGCCGGTGCTCAGGGGGTCATTTCACACAGTGCTTTTTTTAATGACAGCCTGACGCTGACACCTGAAACGCTCCACGGGATGATGCAGAATACGTCCTGTGTTGAATCACAGGTAACATCCGTAGGTCCGGATGCCTTTACTGCTGATGTATCCCCCGATGTCAGAATGCAGATATCGCCGGATATTAAGGGGAGCAATATCACTCTGCGACTCTCGACCACAGACCAGAAACGAAACCAGACTGTTGAGCAGAGCATTTCTCTCAGACCGGAACAGTCCCTTGTCATGAATGGATTCGCCGGAGGTGGAGCTAGCGAAAAACGCGTCGTTCTCATTACGCCTCACGTGCGTTAATTCCCGACACACCCCGTGTCCAGTCTTCGCAGACTGTACCGCCCTTCAATCTCCTGACTCCGTCTGCTCTGCAGCATAATGCCAGACCAGCGGCATGCTAAATCACGTCCTGTCCGAATCCTTTTCATTCACGCTTAAAACAGAGTTAAAAGCACTCTTGAAACACACTCGATCATAACGATCGAAATAACTCGTTTCCGTTCAGTAAACACGCTCTTTAGACTTAACATATGAACCGCACGGAGGTGAAATGAAACCCAACAGCACAGGCATTGCTGCCCGCATGATGCTCTCCATTGACAGGGCCCGGATTAGCGAAGCTCTGCTCAATAACCGCCAGTTGCAGTCCACTCCCCTGCAGATCCGTTATCCGCAGGGCGTCAGAGAAGCACTCGGAATAATGAGCGAGCAACTCTCCCTTTCTGTATCCGACCTGACGCGTATCCTGGTCGAAGATGCATTAACTGAAATGTTTCTCCCGGCTGAAAACATCGTTCACCGTCTTATCTGCCGGACAGAACACATCATGCAGGCACATGATGTCTGCGTAACAACGATGACAACGTTACTGGCTCCCTGGAATATCCGTCCTGCCGTTTTCCGTGACCCGGACAAACTCGCAGATTATCTGACAGGAGAGATTCTGACTGCTCTGGCTGACTGGTTTTATCTCAACCCGGAATGGCTGAACGGCAGGGTACGTTATCCTTTAAGCCGTGCCGGTGAGTGGCCAGCAACACAGGATGCGTTCTGCCAGCTTATTTCAGCCAGCGATAATGTGGATATTATTATCTGGCACAGTTTTCCTTTTGCCGGTGTTCATTCACAGGAATATTGCGGTGTACTGTTCCGCAAGAAAAAAGAAATTAATAAAGCCATCATTTATCCTGTACTTTCTTTATCACCTGTAAGAATGAATAAGGAAAAAGAAAACTGGTTTCACACTGCCCGCAATTTATATGCAAAGACATCCGTCCGGACCGTAACGCTTCGTCCGGCACAGGCAGAATATCTGATGACAGGAAAAATATTACCTGCTGAGTTATTCAGTATACCGTTATTACCCTGGTAATAACGCAGAGAAAAAACCAGTAAATTTTTAATGGCACAGTCGTGTCATACCGTTGCTGTACCCAAAACACCTCAAACCAGGAAACTGAAATGATGATGAATATGCACATTACCCGAACTCTCATCGCATCTGCTGTTTTATTTTCCTTTAATTCAACAGCCGCAACTTCATATTTTGAAGCCCGCAATGATGCAATGGGGGGAACCGGGGTAGCCTCCTCTCACTATGGTGTGGCCCCACTGGCAAACCCGGCACTGCTGACAAAATCCGGTGCAAAAGATGACTTCAGTCTTCTGCTTCCGTCCGTGGGTGCGCAGCTGTCCGATCCGGGTAATATCGCCGACAACGCCGACAAAATCAGCGATGACTGGAAAGCCTTCGACCGTGCCGTCGACAGCCACTCCGGGGTACCGCAGACAGCGGCCCGCCTGAAAGAGAGACTGCAGGACTTCCGGAACACCCATGCCAGCGCACAGGCCGGGGTATCTGCTGTGGCGGCCCTTCCCGGTGATACCCTCGCTGCTGCACTGATGCTGAAAACGTTCGGGACTGTCAGCGTCGACGGTAAAGTCAGCGATGCCGACCTGAACTATCTGGAAAGCATTGCAGACAGTGGCAGCCAGGATGTGGATAAAAACAGACTGACCTCACAGGCTTTTGCCCGTGCCGCACTGATCACCGATGTGGGCGTTGCGCTGGCCACTGAACTGGAAACGGCCGGACAAAAATGGTCACTGGGCTTCACACCAAAATTCCAGCGTGTTGACCTGTTTAACTACAATACGCTGATCAAAAACTATGACAGCAGCGCATTCAAAGGTAACCGTTACCACAACACCCAAAACGGTATTAACGCTGATATCGGTGCCAGCATGGACCTGGATGACAACTGGACGCTGGGTCTGGTCGCACAAAACCTGATCCCACGCAGCATTGAGACCAAAGAGGTACATGGTGTCACTGAAACCTTCAAAGTTCGTCCGCAGGCAACCGCCGGTGTATCCTGGCATAATGACCTGTTTACCACTGCTCTTGACATTGATCTGACTCCTGCCAGTGGCTTCACTTCTGACAGCAAACGTCAGTTTGCAAGTGTTGGTGCTGAATTTAACGCATGGAAATGGGCACAGTTACGTGCAGGCTACCGCCAGAATCTGGCCAGCAATGATGGCAGTGCGTTCACCGCCGGGCTGGGTATCTCACCATTTGATGTCGTCCATATTGATGTGGCGGGTATAGCAGGCACAGACAACAACTACGGTGCCGTTGCACAACTGCAGTTCACATTCTGATCATCTCTGCCCCGGTACTGACCGGGGTATCCAGACCTGCATCCTCGCGTTTTCCGACCATCAAACGACACAGCCAGACCTGTAGTGCTGCCTCAGATCTGGCTGTTATCTGACATATCATTTTCGCATGAGGAAATGCATGTTTAACAAAAATAAAACGCATATCGAAAACAAAGCCTTTATGGTGGAACCGTTCCGGGATCCGACAGCTAACGAATGTAATATCGTGATAGCAAACGATATTTGTATCCGGGTAGCACTGTCACCCTCTGAGGTGTTCCAGCCATTCAGCAAAAACACGAACCAGTAAATCCTCCCCACAACGCTTTCTTCTTTCACTGCTCAGGAAAAATACACCATGAACCGTATGATACCTGCGGGATGTCTCGCCGTACTCTGCCTGAACGGCTGCCATCTCCCCCCGGATAATACAGCTCCGACCAGAAAGTATGGTGCTGCCTCTGATGTCGCCGTCGCCCGGCATGCGCAGTATCAGCTATGGGGGCAGGGAATTTACTCTGCAGCCCTTCCGGAGCGTCAGTCCGGCGGCAGTCTGAAGGCTCACAGCGACCGTGTTTCCTTTGACTGGGAAGGCGATGCCCTGGAATTGCTCAACGAACTGGCCCGTCTGCGCGGCCAGCAGTTCAGCTACAGCGGCGTCCGTCTCCCCTTACCCGTCTCACTGCACGTCCGCGACATGACCTTTGCTGATGTCCTTCGTCTCACTGAAGCCCAGACTGCCTGGCGGGCAACACTCTCGCAGTCAGCCGGGCGTTTACATCTGTCTTTTATGACGCCGGAGAAAAAATGAAAACACACCTGTGTCTCCTGCTGTCTGCTCTCCTGCTTACAGGCTGTGCCGGACAGCATCACCGTTCTTCTGCCGTCATGACAGAAAACGCACCGCCCCCGGATATCCGTGCATGGCTGACGCCCTCCGGCAACCAGGATGATGGTATTTCAGATACCCGTCGTCAGATGCTCACGGATGCCGGCAGAACGCTGGGATTCCGTGGTGGAAAATCACAGCGCTCATGGGAACTGATTCAGGCACTGAATGCCCGGGAAAGTACCCTGAATGCCCTGTATGATTTCCGGCCTCTCATCAGCAAGGAAGGCTGGCTGCCTCCTGTTATCGATGAAGCGCAGGATGTTGCACACATCAGACCGGACCAGATAAGAACAGCCTCCCGTGTCTGGACTATCCTCCGCCCGGAACGCTTTGTCAGTAATCCTCCTGGATGGCGTGACTGGCTGCTGAAAGGACTCTCAACCACCGCCACACCAGGCACTGAAGGCCGGGTTGTGCCGGAAGACCGGGCACAACGCAGACTATGGGAAAACGCCTTACGTCAGGGATGGCAGGAAGGGCGCCTCAACGCAGATCTCACACTGGAAGCTAATCAGAAGCGCCTGACCCGTGATTACCGGGGCATGATGCTTTACGCCCTTCTGTGGCGTCAGGGCATGATCACACGTCCAGATGTCACAGAGCAGATGCAGACGGTTACCGGCAACGGGCAAAAACTCATCACTGGCGATCGCGTCCGCCGCCTGAAAACACATGCTGAATTTACGCTGCAGAAATCGCGCTGGCGCCCTCTTGTCAGCACCGAAGGAGAGAAAAATGATATCACCAGATGACTTCGGTACCTTCCCCTTCTCCCGTTTTACGGCAGAAGAGTTTCGCCATTTTTTTGCCTGGTGTGCCCGCCACCGCGTCAGTGATATTGATCTGACCGGCGGTTCACCGGTATCCGTCAGTCGCTTTGGACGGCGGGTTCGCTCATCCGTAAATCCCCTTCCGTCCTCCATCATGATGGCACTGAGTGATGAGCTGTTTGGGCGGGAGGTTCTTCCCCGGGTTCTGTCAGGTCATCCCGTGGATCGTACCATTCAGGTCAGCGGAGATGCCTCCGGTCGCTATGGCCTGCAACGAGGTCAGCGTGTTCGCCTGCGCTGCCACCTGATACAGGGAACATCGGCAACAGAAGAAAAAGCCATTTCCGTCACCATGCGGGTGATCCCGTCAGATATTCCGGACATCCTCACTATGAATATTGAACCGGATCTGCTGGATGCCATGCTCAGAAAAACCGGCCTGGGCTTCATCTGCGGAGAAACCGGCTCCGGGAAATCCACACTGGCGGCGGCACTGTATCGCCACATTCTGAAAAATTTCCCCGATCGCAAAATAGTGACCTATGAAGATCCGGTGGAATACATTCTGGGCGGAGAGAATGACCTTCTGCCTCCCCATCAGGCCGAAATCGGGCGCGATGTGGAAAGTTTTGCTGCAGGACTTCGCTCTGCCGTTCGCCGTAATCCGGACATCATTGGTATCGGTGAAATCAGGGATTATGAAACAGCAGATGCCGCAGTCCAGGCGGGTAATACCGGACACTTTTGTATCGGCACCATGCACACAAAATCACCCGGAGAAACCTTTGCCCGCCTGCTGGGATTGTTTCCTCCTGAAATCAGGGATTCGATGGCTGCAGCCACGCTTTCCCTCGTACAGTTCATTCTGGTGCAGGTACTGGTCAGAACAAATGACGGCGGCAGGCAGGCTGTCCGGGAATACATCGTCATGACTGACGAACTGCGCAATACGCTCTCCGGACAATCCCATGCAACATGGGGACATTACATTGACGAAATCATTCGTCAGGAAAAACGGCGGATAAGGGATCAGGTTCTGACCATGTATCAGAACGACCGCATTGAGAAATCAGAAGCAGCGCTCTTCATCCCGGCCGGAGAGTTCCCCCGATGAAACGCGAAGGCTTCTGGCGGGATGTAACACCACCGCTCAACATTTATGGTGTCCCCCTGCCGTTTACCATGATTTACCTGCTGTTGTTTCCGTATCCGTCAAAAACGACATTCTGGGTGTGCAGCGGCATTCTGCTGTTTTTTATGCTACTGGGATATTCCGGCTGGACAGTCCGCACCCTCTGTATACGTCTGTACAGCCTGCTTCAAGGTAAGCAGGCATCAGGACGTCCCTGGTGGTACCGACACCGCACAGAATTACCCCGTGAATGGCACGGACCAGAATAGCCCTCTTTTGTCCATCATCCCGGCGTATCACAACGCCCTCATCTTTAATCCCCGGAGAACGACATGAAGTCCAGATATCGAACCTGGCTTGCTGTCCCGCCTGAGGAGACAGAAGCCGTAAAAAATGCAGTTCCCCCGTTAAATGGCCGCAAAGCTGTCGCATGGGATCCAGAAAAAAAGCTCTGGTATGCCCGGGCGGGTACCGAACTTTCACTGCTGGAGCGCTGGTTACCCCGGCCACAGGAACTGTCGATGGATGCCGGCGATCCGGTCACTGAATTTGCTCAGGTCCTGGAAAACGCCGGGCTGGTTATTCAGGGATTGCCACAGATGGATGGCGCCATACACAGAGTCGCCACCCGGGATGACAAAAAAGGGGCCAAAAGTGGCGCATACAAAGCCTATCTTGATGGGCGCCCCGCTGGCTGGTACCGCGACTACCGGAGCGCCGATGACAGTCCCACAAACTGGGTATTTTCCGGCGGAGAACAACACGATCCTCTGGCCAGACTGCATCTGCGGGCATTCGCTCAGCAACAGCGCGATGATAACGCACGTAAACTGCAGCAACAGTACAACAAACAGGCCCGGTATGCCCGCTCCTATATTAACGGGTTGCCACAGGCAACAGCACATGAATACCTGACGCGCAAGGGCATCCGGGCCGCGCCTGGCGTGCGGCTGAACAATAAAAATGAGCTGGTTATTCCCTTCAGCAACGGCCGGGGGGAAATACGTTCGTACCAGCGTATTCCGGTCACCGGCGGGAAGGATGCCCGCATTCTGAAAGACTCCGAGAAAACCGGCAACTGGTTCACCTTCGGAACCCCGGAAAATGGCCGTCCCCTGTTATTTGCGGAAGGTTACGCTACTGCCGCCTCCCTGCACGAAGCCACCGGCCTTCCGGTTCTGATGACAGTTGATGCCGGCAATATGATTGCCGTGGCAGAAAATGCCCGCCAAATCTGGACTGACAGCCCCTTTGTCTTCTGTGCCGACAACGATCATCAACGGGAAATTAACAAGGGGGTTTTTAGTGCAACAAAAGCCGCAGAAGTCACGAATGGCGAAGTCATTATTCCGGCCTTTACGGAGGAGGAAAAAGCACAGGGACTGACCGATTTCAATGACCTGGACGCCAGCCGGGGACGGGACGACTTTCAGCATGTCATGAACGCACAGTTAAAACATATCGGTATCCCCATACCCAACAGTGACACTGCCGACCACCGTGAGGCTGTCGTGATCGGCAACCTGATATTCACACCGGTAAAAGATGAGAAGCCACAAATGTCCCCTGAAAACAAACAGAGCACAGCCCCGGAAACGGTGCTGGCGACACCGGATACGCCTTATGACATCCACACTGAAGAGACAGAAAACCAGGCATATGAAGATGACTATGCCGCCTATGCATCCCTGCAGTCAGTAACTACGGAGACGTTATCCCCGGATAAACCACTGGAGAATATTGCGTCTGCCGCTGATACCGGCACAGAGAATACCTCTGCGGCTACCGCTGGCGACCAGGAAGACCTCAATACAGACGCCACAGGTACAGACACCGCTCACAACACCAACACAGCAGAAACAGGAACGCTTCCTGAACCTGCCGGGATGCAGTCCGTGCAGCAGGCAACCACTGAACCGACCGCAGAAGATAAACCACACGAGAACGTTGTTTCCGCTGCCGATACCAGGGAAGAAAATGCCTCTGTGGCTACCGCTGATACCGGTGAAGAAAAAGCCTCTGCCACCACCGCTGACAACCAGAGCACGCAGGCAGAAGAACATCCCCGGAGTGAAGACACACCGGAAACCTCCCTCTCCGACGCGGCCGGGATACAGCACTCCACCACAACGCAGTCTGAAGAACAAGTGCAGGTCTCCATGGCCACCGCTGACGACTGGAGCGCATTTGCGGAAGATCTCAACGCTGACACTCCGGGGGCCCCCACTGTTCACAACACCGACAACGCGGAGACAAACACAGTTTCTGAACCGGCCGGGATGCGGCCAGTTCAGCAGGTGACCACTGAACTGACGGCAGAAGATAAAGCACAGGAAAAGAGCGTTGCGTCTGCCGCTGAGACCGGCGCAGAGAACTCCTCTGACATCACCGATGACAACAGGAACGCACCCGCTGAGGAGCTCAATGCCGATGCCACGGTTGCTGTTCACAACACCGGCACAGCAGAAACAGCCTCACCTTCTGAACCTGCAGAAACTCAGCCAGTCCGGCAGGCCACCGCTGAACCGACGGCTGAAGATAAACTGCAGGAAGAGCGTCCTGTGTCCGCCACTGAGACCAGCACAGCGAATGAAGCAGCCCACCCTGAAACGCCATCGCTTTTCAGCCGCCTGCGCCGTTTTCTGACAGGTGGAAAATCACGTACCGCCGAACCTCCCGTTATTCAGGAGAACAAGCTTACGGAGGCCGAAACTGCGACAGAGGAGGTCGCACCACCGTCACCACCGGAAACCAGCCCGGAAGACACATCGTCAGCAGAACCGGACACGATTATCTTTGCGCCCCGCCGTCCCGACAGTCCGCAGCGGCACAACCTGGACGAGATTATTAAAAATCTTGAGCACAAAGAGTTTCCCGACAGGACAGCGCTCTACCGTGTTGACGGCGAACCAGCCTTCCTGGACAGACTCTATTGTCTCGAAATGGTGGATGGTGCCAGCGCTGATGACAAAAAGGTTCTGGCTGCCCTTGCTGTGGCCACCAACTTCTATGGCGGCGTTATCGAGCTGACCGGCAGTGATGCCTTTAAACAAAAAGCCATGCAGCTGATTGTCGAATACGACATCAAGGTTCGCATGAAACTCCCGGCCCAGCGGGCAGCACTGGAAAAACTCCGCAAGGAAAAAGAGATGGCGCATGATGCCATTGTCACCCACAGACCCACGCCGGAACTCAACCGCCAGTCACCGGAAGAGACAACAATGGCCCAACCGGCTCCCCCTGTGTCACCGAAGGCAGAGGCTGAACAAACAGCAGGCAGTACGGCTGAAACACCGCATCCGGAAGCGCCGGTCACGGCAAAAGCTGAAGCCCCCCGGGCCGACAGACCGGAACCCCCCGCCGCCCCGTCGTCTGCGCCAGAAAAAGCCCCTGTCAGTGCACAGCCGCAGCAACCCGACACACCGGTGGAAGAGCCGCCCGGCAAGCTCAGCCCCGGTGAAAGTGTGACTGCCGTCCTGACAAACTACGGAGAAAAAGAGTATGCGCCCGGAAAAGGGCGCTGCTTTTTTGTGGAGCTCACCAACCGCAGTGGCAAACGGGAATACTGGGGAAAAGGCCTGGAAGAACTGGTCAAAAACCACCAGAAAGGCGACCCCGTCACGCTGACATTGCAGGCCCGGGAGAGATCACCTTCATCACCGGGCAAACCGGAATGGGTGCGAAATATCTGGGCCATGACTCCTGTCAGTAACGGCATTACCGTCGATAATGACCTTCCTCATGCTGGTCAGCATATCCTGGAATTTCCGATGAAAACATTCAGTCAGGTAATGTCACAAATGCAGCAACACTGGCCACAGATAATGCAGGAAGTTCGTTCCCCCAAAAATCCTCCCAATAATCTGTACATTGGTGAGGACAGACAACCGGCATCAGAACCTCAGGATCAATCAATGCGACTCCCCCTCGCTGGTAAAGCCCCCGATGAACTGATTCCTGCCGTCGCCTCCGCCGATAAGGATAATCGTCAGTTGAATCTTCTGCTGGTCCACAGCGCAGATGAGCATCTGCAGGGAGTGGTCCGTCTGAACGGCACCCTCTACCCGGCACTGGCCACCCCGACAACAAACAACCGTCAGCTGGTCATCAATGCACTGACGGATAACGGTCTGCAGTTTGCCGGCTACGGTGAAGCTGTCAACCACGATGAGAATACTCATCAGCGTCCGGCCCCACAAATGATGCAGTTTCACCTGAAGCAACAGGATACGCCGTTGTTTGCCGCCATCCACAAACCGGAAGAGCAGCCGGACAAGCTTTTCCGCTCTCTGGGTTTTGAGCAGACCTGGAAAGAATGGTCTGACAGCCAAAAGGCGGAGGACAGGCAGGAAAAAACTCTGCAACAGGCACAATCTCACAGCCCCGGCCGATGAGCCGGTAAGGACGACCATGAACATGAAAAAAACGCTGCTGGTCATACTGACCGGCATCACCCTGGCATCACCGGTGGCAGGTGCCGCCACCTGCCGGGCGGGGGCCGCTGCCGAAGCCGGCAGCAGAGCCGCCTGGGAGCGGGCGCGCACAGCCAGCCAGGCATGGTCACAGCGGGAGAATGACGTCGCCTCTTCCCTGCAGTCCTGCCTGTCCCGCATCAAGGACGTCAGCATCACTCTTCCGCAGTTCCCCAGCCTGGACAAACTCCTCCGCGACCTGGAAAACCAGGTCTGTGATGCCGTCGTGGATCGGGTGAATGAACATCTGCCGGGGAATATCGACCCCTGGAAAGACTATAACCTCTGAACAGGAGCACCATGAGCGAAGCACAACCCACCTCCCCTGTCTCACCGGAAGCGGATAACAGCGGAGATATTTATAACCCCGTGCTCAGAACCATCGCACAGTCAGAACAACGGGCCGCACTGGTTCCCGGACTGGTCAGGGCCTTGCTGTGTAGCAGCGCAGCTCTCGTCATCAGTCTGACCGGCAATATCATACAGTACTGGCATGCCACCGACGTGACGCGCGAATACTTTGCCACCGACAATGGCCGGCTGGTCCGCCTGGCCCCCACCAGTCAGCCAGCCTGGAGTCAGAGCGACGTCATGACGTTTGGCAGCATGACGCTGAGCGAAGCTTTTAATCTGGATTTTGTCCACTACAGGAAACAAATCACGACACTGGCCCCCCGCTTTTCCGAAGCCGGTTTTGCCGGCTATGTGAATGCTCTTCAGGCCTCCAACATTCTGGACACCATTAAAAAGGAGAAATTTAACCTCACAACCACTATCGGGGCCGGCACGCTGGTGAATCAGGGCCAGATGGAAAACGGCATCTGGTTCTGGAAATTCCAGTATCCGGTCAGGATGCGTCTGGTCGGTCAGACCAGCACCCGCCCCGAGCAGGCCTTCACCTTTGAAATCACTGTCCGGCGCGTGGACCCACGAATCAAACCCGGCGGCATGGAAATCAGCCAGATGGTTTCCCGTAACGCCGCAGCAGGAATCTGAGACTCATATCATGCAAATACATCATCTTCTTGGCGCACTGCTTATTGTGTGCGGCACTGTCACGGCTGCAGATAACCCGGGCTGGCAGAACGCACGAACCCCACAGGCTGGCGGAAAGACAGAACAGACTCCCGGGAGCGCCCCCGCAGGCGGCCCCCCGCCAGCCACACAACTCACAGGCCCCCTGCCGCCACCTGCCTCTCCTCTTGTTCAGGAAGCCGCATCACTGGATTCCCCCCTGAATGCAGGTGAAATTCGGGAACTGCGGGGACGAATGGCCGATAACGAACGGGCCATCAGCGCACCTGTCACCAGTGTGGTTCCCCGTATCAGCTCCCTCACGGTAAATCTGTCACCCGGGGCCAGTCTGCCGCTTGTCCGAACCGCACTGCATAACGTCAGCGTGGTAACGTTCACGGACATCAACGGCTCCCCGTGGCCTCAGTCGGATCCGCCTTATAACGCGGCACCCGGTCACTTTGATGTGCAGTTCAACGGCAATATGGTCTCCGTCACTCCCCTGCGCGCCTGGGCTGCAGGGAATGTAACGGTCTACCTCAAAGGACTGTCTGTACCGGTCATTCTGAATATCACCAGTGGTGAAACCGACACCAATACCCTGAGTCAGGAAATCGACAGCCGTCTGGATCTGCGCATTCCCCGTCAGGGACCTGCCAGTCCTGTGGTAGCCGTACCATCAGAGAAGATTGCCCTGCATGATGCCACCCTGCAGGCCTTTCTGGACGGTGTTCCTCCCGATGATCCCACCGTGCGTCGGCTGAAATTCTCCGGAAATGTTCCGGACACCACCATCTGGCAGCACGGCGATGATCTGCTCGTGCGATCGCGGGCCATGCTGCGGGATGAATTTGAACAGACGCTGGCATCTGCTGACGGTACGCGTCTGTGGAAACTGCCGGTGACCCCCTTACTCACCTTCTCCGTGAATGGTCAGTCCATTCACGTCACCCCTGAACTGGAGTAAATCATGAGCGCAGAACAGGACACAGCCGCAAAGTCCGGCAAAAAACTGTCAGCCCTGCTGGTTCTCGGGGGCGTGATTATCATCGGGGGCGGATACCTGCTGCTCACCTGGCTTTCCCCCGAAAACAGCGCATCGCTCTCGTCAGTCAATATCAACAGCACGACAACAGGCAGCGGGCGGACCGTGGTGGAGTCACAGCACTACCGGGATTTACTGCGTGCTGACAATGAGCGCGGGGCCGCAGAAGCATTACGTAATAACCAGACGTTCATCGCCAGTCTGCCCAGGGGACTGGATACTGATCACGGAAAGAATCAAAGTAGGGATACTCAGCCTGCTGACCAGGCCGAGGGTTCTGGTCAACCATCAACGCCCCCTCAGGCAGATCAAACAGCCCGGGAAAAACAGCGGGAAGCGTTACAAAAACTGCTTGCCCGCATCAACACACAGCATCCTGACGCCCGCCCCCCGGTAGTGGCGGCTGCAATGTGGGGTGCCACTGGTGCTCCCGGGATAAGCTCACACGCCTCACCACCCGGTACCGGCACATCACCACAACCACGTCTGCAGGAGGCCAGTCTGGCAACCCCGGCAGCTCGTACAGGGATACAGCTGATACCGGCACTGACCCGCGTACCTGCCTTCATTGATACGGAAGTGGACTCTGACAATGCTGTCTCCCGCGTGGTGGCCTCCGTACCTGCCGGCCCATGGGCCGGGGCCGTCCTCTACAGCCAGGACGCCAGACTCGCCGGCAAGGGAATGGATATCCACTTTGACCGGATGATGTGGCGGGGCATGTTTCTGAAAGTCAATGCATATGCCCTGAATGAACATACCGGCATGTCATCCGTGGCCAGCGACGTGAACCACCGCTGGTTTAAGCACATTGTTCTGCCGTCCATACTTGGCGGTGCGGGAAAGGGAGGGAGTCTTTACAAAGACGCCAACACACAGATCCTTCAGGGAAACTACGGCAGCATTACTGGCAGGGTGGGAATGCCTGATGGCGAGGCGCTGGCTGGCGTCATTGCAGGCGGCATGGCCGAACGGGGCAGTCAGTTGCTGACCCGCCAGGCGGAGAGCGAACCTTACCGGCAGGTGACAGTGTCACGCGGAGAGGTTGTCTCCATTCTGTTTGTTGAGCCGGTCATGAGCAACGATATCAGTCCCCCCTCCTCCGGCACTGCCCCTTCTGTGCCACCGCCCTCCGGACGCCCGCTCACCCAGGAAGAAGCAGAGCGTCAGGCGTCTGACAGGATCCAGGCAGCTGTCATGCGTAAACAGAACGAAATGCGGCAACGTTACGGAATACAACAGGAAAGTCATCCATGAAAAACGAACATGAAGATCCCGGCAGTTTTGGCGAAACAACGACACCGGCATCCGGCAAATCCTTCCTGAAACGCCAGTATATGGGATACAGCCTGCCAGTCTGGGCCGGCTGTGTCCTCATCATCCTGGCCGCAGTCTGGTACAAGTTTCTGCGGACACCCTCAGAGCCCCCTGCAGATGCAGGCTTCGCTGTCACACCGCCCGCAGCCGAAAGCTGGGCAGAGCCCATGCCCATGACGGAGACCGGGAGCGGAAACACCATGTCCGCGCCTCCTGTCACCCCACAGGCAGACATGCAGCAGCTTGCCCGTGACCTGAAAGCAGAGCTGGACAGGCGGGATGAGGAAATCCGACGTACCCTGACCATGCTGAAAGAGAGCATCACAACCCTTGGCGACACCATACGGAAAGATGAGGCCTGGGCACAGGAAACCCGTCAGTTGCTTGATGAAACCCGTAAGCAGGTGCATGCCCTGCAGATGCAGGGACCACTGCAAATCCCGACCGGGAATAACGGCCAGTCAACGAAAACCCCGCCTTCCCGCCTGCAGGGCATGCAAATCATGTCGGTGGAAAAAGGAATGGCCTGGATCCGCTGGCAGGGTAGCGCCTGGGCAGTACGGGAAGGTGACAGGCTGGGGAATATCACCATCACCCGGATTGAACCGTCCAGCCGCTCAGTCATCACCTCTGCCGGTACATTACGATGATGAGCATTGATGCCCTGACAGCCATAGAGAACTTTGCCAGCGGTATATTCAGTGCAGGCATGGAGTTTCTCTTCACCTGGGGAGAGCTGCTGGGGATTATCGGCCTGATTGGTCATCTGATGCGCGCCCGGGCAGAAGGGCGTCACAGTATGGGACCGGGAAAATTTATCGCCGGTATCGTCATCTGCGGCATGCTGGTCGCCCTGCCATCCTTCATCAATGCCGGGGGTACCCAGATGGGATTCAGGGCAGATTCCTTCGGCCCTATCGCTTATGTACAACCAACCACCTTTGGTGCCGCTGCCGGTGCCGCCAATGCCATGCTCTCACTGGTAAAACTGGCCGGAGTGGGATTTGCCATGAACGGCATTTCCATCTGGCGTAAATCCCTGCTGGACGGGCATACCGCCCTGAGCAGCAGTGAGTCCATCAGCAAAGGAAACGTCAAGTTTGTTGCCGGCGTTCTGCTGGTTTTTATCGATCGCGTCATCGATGCCTCTCTGGCGAGTCTTGGTCTCGCCTTCTGATCCACATTCATTTTCAGTAATTCAGTCTGTTAGTTAAGGAGACTATATGTCACGATTCCGTGCCATGGCGGCGCGTCTGTGCGCTGCATTTATTTATGTTCAGTTATGCCTGGTGGCCTGCCGTGACCGGCTGATACGCCTGTTACTTCTGCTTCCCGTGATACTGCTGCCCCACACAGCGATGGCAAACACCCTATTCGATATGATCAAAACCGTTGGCGATGGTGCAAAAGGCTCCAGCAGTTCATTTGTGACCATCGCTCAGGTTATTGGCCTGGTGCTCTTTATTGCCGGCCTGCTTGGCCTCAAACAAATCGGTAAAAAACCCGGAGCAGGGGTGGCCTGCATACTGTCCATTGTGGTCGGTGCCTGTCTTGCCGTCGTACCGGAAATGATGAGCAGTGGACAGAAAACGCTCGGTCTTTCTCCGGTCTCCATCAGTTAATCCACAACGGCACCGGTTTCCCGGTGCCGTCTTCACACAATGAAGAGGACCAGACCATGTCCTGTGAGCTGCCCCCTTTCACCCTGCTCAGAACAGAGCACGGCAACGTGATTGCCCGCGACAACCGGGATAATCAGGAGTTTGTGTTTGCAGAGTGTTATTCCACCGCCATCGCAGCACTGATTCTGGCTGCCGTCACCCTGTATACAGAGAGAAAAACGTATGAACAAAACACCGCCACTCATCGCCCCGGCCCGGGAACGCTGGCTTTTCCCGCTCCCGCAACCGGACACAGTATTCAGCGGTGAATCCCTGCTGCCACCACCCGTGCTCTCAACACCCGGACGCTGTCCCTGCTGTCGCAGGACCGTCACTCACCGCTTCATTCTGGAGGATTCATTGCCATTACAGCAGATGGCTGACACCTGCCGGGATACGGTCGTCCTGCTGGAAAAAAACCTCACCCGGGTGATGCGCCTGAAAAAACATCCGGTACCGGAAAACGCTGACGAAAAAAAGAAACACACCCGAACCCTGCAGGATGCGGAGCGGTCCCTGGCACAGGCCCGCCTGTCGGCCAGGCGACTGGCCCTGCGTCATGTGGAAAAGTCACAAATCGTCACAACAGATGCACTCAGCGAAAATGAAAGTGAACTGCTGCAGCCGGAAGGCCCGCCCTTTCATCTCTGTGCCTTCTGCCACGCCTGGCACTGCCTGAACGGCTACGCTGCCGCACAGGGGGTGATGGTCTGGCTCCCTGATTTGCATCCGGCCTCGGTAGTTGCTCTCAATGCACGGGCACTGAAGGAAATTTTCAGCGATGAGCGTAAGCGTGTCAGACAGGGACGGGCGGTCCTGAATGCCCTGGTACAGAACCGTCTGGCCGTTGAGGAGAAATTTCGCACCTGGCGTCCGGCGGATTTTGCTGATGCACTGCGCCGCTGGCCGCCGGCACAGCGTAAAACACTGCGGGAGAAGATGGACGGGGTGGCGCTCATTCTGCTGCCAGATTCGTTTCCTGACAAAAAGTACGTCATGTGACACACACCGCTGCCGGTGACGTTCTGCCGGCCCCAACTGACAGAGGAACAAAAAATGGATACCCTCACTGCCGGATATCAGTTTTCCGCAGATGCATTCCGGCGCTTTATTATCCGGACGCTGACTGACGATATTCCGCCTGACGGAGATCCTAGATTCTACGTCAGTACTTCAAAAAGCATAATCAAAGCCTTGATAAATATGCATTCCTTCGAAATTCAGCTTTCACCCATTGGGTGAAAGAAAAGTGCTCAAAAATATGTTAAATTATCAGCTTTTATGACTCGATATATGGTAAAATAATAGTAAGAAAAGTAGTAAAAAGGGGTTCTAATTATGATTAATAAAATTGATTTCAAAGCTAAGAATCTAACATCAAATGCAGGTCTTTTTCTGCTCCTTGAGAATGCAAAAAGCAATGGGATTTTTGATTTTATTGAAAATGACCTCGTATTTGATAATGACTCAACAAATAAAATCAAGATGAATCATATAAAGACCATGCTCTGCGGTCACTTCATTGGCATTGATAAGTTAGAACGTCTAAAGCTACTTCAAAATGATCCCCTCGTCAACGAGTTTGATATTTCCGTAAAAGAACCTGAAACAGTGTCACGGTTTCTAGGAAACTTCAACTTCAAGACAACCCAAATGTTTAGAGACATTAATTTTAAAGTCTTTAAAAAACTGCTCACTAAAAGTAAATTGACATCCATTACGATTGATATTGATAGTAGTGTAATTAACGTAGAAGGTCATCAAGAAGGTGCGTCAAAAGGATATAATCCTAAGAAACTGGGAAACCGATGCTACAATATCCAATTTGCATTTTGCGACGAATTAAAAGCATATGTTACCGGATTTGTAAGAAGTGGCAATACTTACACTGCAAACGGTGCTGCGGAAATGATCAAAGAAATTGTTGCTAACATCAAATCAGACGATTTAGAAATTTTATTTCGAATGGATAGTGGCTACTTTGATGAAAAAATTATCGAAACGATAGAATCTCTTGGATGCAAATATTTAATTAAAGCCAAAAGTTATTCTACACTCACCTCACAAGCAACGAATTCATCAATTGTATTCGTTAAAGGAGAAGAAGGTAGAGAAACTACAGAACTGTATACAAAATTAGTTAAATGGGAAAAAGACAGAAGATTTGTCGTATCTCGCGTACTGAAACCAGAAAAAGAAAGAGCACAATTATCACTTTTAGAAGGTTCCGAATACGACTACTTTTTCTTTGTAACAAATACTACCTTGCTTTCTGAAAAAGTAGTTATATACTATGAAAAGCGTGGTAATGCTGAAAACTATATCAAAGAAGCCAAATACGACATGGCGGTGGGTCATCTCTTGCTAAAGTCATTTTGGGCGAATGAAGCCGTGTTTCAAATGATGATGCTTTCATATAACCTATTTTTGTTGTTCAAGTTTGATTCCTTGGACTCTTCAGAATACAGACAGCAAATAAAGACCTTTCGTTTGAAGTATGTATTTCTTGCAGCAAAAATAATCAAAACCGCAAGATATGTAATCATGAAGTTGTCGGAAAACTATCCGTACAAGGGAGTGTATGAAAAATGTCTGGTATAATAAGAATATCATCAATAAAATTGAGTGTTGCTCTGTGGATAACTTGCAGAGTTTATTAAGTATCATTGCAGCAAAGATGAAATCAATGATTTATCAAAAATGATTGAAAGGTGGTTGTAAATAATGTTACAATGTGTGAGAAGCAGTCTAAATTCTTCGTGAAATAGTGATTTTTGAAGCTAATAAAAAACACACGTGGAATTTAGGAAAAACTTATATCTGCTGCTAAATTTAACCGTTTGTCAACACGGTGCAAATCAAACACACTGATTGCGTCTGACGGGCCCGGACACCTTTTTGCTTTTAATTACGGAACTGATTTCATGATGAAAAAATCGTTATGCTGCGCTCTGCTGCTGACAGCCTCTTTCTCCACATTTGCTGCCGCAAAAACAGAACAACAGATTGCCGATATCGTTAATCGCACCATCACCCCGTTGATGCAGGAGCAGGCTATTCCGGGTATGGCCGTTGCCGTTATCTACCAGGGAAAACCCTATTATTTCACCTGGGGTAAAGCCGATATCGCCAATAACCACCCAGTCACGCAGCAAACGCTGTTTGAGCTAGGATCGGTTAGTAAGACGTTTAACGGCGTGTTGGGCGGCGATGCTATCGCCCGCGGCGAAATTAAGCTCAGCGATCCGGTCACGAAATACTGGCCAGAACTGACAGGCAAACAGTGGCAGGGTATCCGCCTGCTGCACTTAGCCACCTATACGGCAGGCGGCCTACCGCTGCAGATCCCCGATGACGTTAGGGATAAAGCCGCATTACTGCATTTTTATCAAAACTGGCAGCCGCAATGGACTCCGGGCGCTAAGCGACTTTACGCTAACTCCAGCATTGGTCTGTTTGGCGCGCTGGCGGTGAAACCCTCAGGAATGAGTTACGAAGAGGCAATGACCAGACGCGTCCTGCAACCATTAAAACTGGCGCATACCTGGATTACGGTTCCGCAGAACGAACAAAAAGATTATGCCTGGGGCTATCGCGAAGGGAAGCCCGTACACGTTTCTCCGGGACAACTTGACGCCGAAGCCTATGGCGTGAAATCCAGCGTTATTGATATGGCCCGCTGGGTTCAGGCCAACATGGATGCCAGCCACGTTCAGGAGAAAACGCTCCAGCAGGGCATTGCGCTTGCGCAGTCTCGCTACTGGCGTATTGGCGATATGTACCAGGGATTAGGCTGGGAGATGCTGAACTGGCCGCTGAAAGCTGATTCGATCATCAACGGCAGCGACAGCAAAGTGGCATTGGCAGCGCTTCCCGCCGTTGAGGTAAACCCGCCCGCCCCCGCAGTGAAAGCCTCATGGGTGCATAAAACGGGCTCCACTGGTGGATTTGGCAGCTACGTAGCCTTCGTTCCAGAAAAAAACCTTGGCATCGTGATGCTGGCAAACAAAAGCTATCCTAACCCTGTCCGTGTCGAGGCGGCCTGGCGCATTCTTGAAAAGCTGCAATAACTGACGATGAGGCCCAGGATATTGGGCCTCCTTTCTTTCTCTTTTTTTCCTGTTGTCATCTACACTTAACAAAAATACAGCAAGGAAAATCCCATGCGCATTTTGCCCGTCGTTGCTGCAGTTACGGCTGCATTCCTGGTTGTCGCGTGTAGCTCCCCGACACCGCCGAAAGGCGTTACCGTGGTAAATAACTTTGATGCCAAACGCTATCTGGGAACCTGGTATGAAATTGCGCGCTTCGACCATCGTTTCGAGCGCGGATTGGATAAAGTGACCGCAACATACAGCTTGCGCGACGACGGCGGCATCAACGTTATTAACAAGGGCTATAACCCTGACAGGGAGATGTGGCAGAAAACGGAAGGGAAAGCCTATTTCACCGGCGACCCAAGCAGAGCCGCGCTTAAGGTTTCTTTTTTCGGCCCCTTCTATGGCGGGTATAACGTAATTGCACTCGACCGGGAATATCGTCACGCGCTGGTTTGTGGTCCGGATCGCGACTACCTGTGGATCCTTTCACGGACCCCTACTATTTCAGATGAAATGAAACAGCAAATGTTAGCCATCGCGACCCGGGAAGGGTTTGAAGTGAATAAACTGATTTGGGTGAAACAGCCTGGCGCTTAGTGAGTGCTCAGCTTCAGACCAATAATGCCAGCAACGATCAGCCCAAGGCTCAGCAAACGTGCCGGGCTGGCAGACTCACCCAGCAGCAAAATCCCTGTAATGGCCGCCCCAACAGCGCCAATACCGGTCCAGACCGCATAAGCGGTTCCTACAGGCAACGTGCGCATTGCCCAAGAGAGCATGGCGATACTGACGATCATCGCCGCAATAGTGATAATGCTTGGCGTAAGACGCGTAAAACCGTGGGTGTATTTCAGGCCAATCGCCCAGACAACTTCGAGCAAACCTGCAATTAATAAAACGATCCAGGACATATCAGGCTCCAGAACAATGGGGCCGTCCCCGGTGAAAGAAGCGTTTGCAGGTCGTCCTGCAAAGCTAATGTGTGAAATGGCATTTTTGCCCGGAAGAAAATGAATTTCAACCTTTTTATTCACCGCCTGCTAAAAGCAAGAATTAAGCATAATTAGCGGCGTAGTTCCCGCATTTGGCACTCATCGGAGTTCTCTATGATGAAGGGCTTTCTGAAACCAGAAAGTCGATTGCCCCGAGATGAAAAAGAGATTGCCCGGTTCATTCTCCGCCACCCGGCATTTAACGGCGGCTGGCTGCTCTTTCTGGCTGCAGAAATTCATGAAAGATCCCGTACCCATAACAGCATCACCGTCACAGTGAGCGTCGATAACTATCTCTCATGGATGGATATTGCCGTGTCCGGTCTCCCGGAATTACCGGATATGCCCTTCTGTGATTTTTTCATTCGCCGCCAGCAGTTTATTTATCCGGGTGTACCCCCGACAAAATCAGGAGAAGAATGATGAAAATTCACCGCATATCCCCGGAGACGCTTATAACACTCATCCTCGCACACCTGGCCGGAAAAGCTGACAGTACCGCCAAAGAAGAGCACCGGCTACTCCGTCGGTTCCTTCGGGATGATGACGGCAGGCTGGCCGGCATACTGCTGAATATTGCCGGAATACTTCAGTTCAACAGGGAATTAAGCGCCCGGCATAATTATCCGGCCACACCCCTGACTGAATTTTCATTAAGGAAACGGGGAAAACAACTTCATCTCTGTCTCTGCAGTCTCCGTTTCTTTTATATCCCCCCTGTATTTATACGAAATGAAAGAAGAAAATGTATTGTTGTACATATTAATAAAATCACTTATCCGCCAGTAAATTCACTACGCTGACAGCGTGTTTCCACCTTATTACATTTTTATTATTTACTGTAATCACACAGAAATACGCACCCGCCCCTCAACAGATTATTTATTTTCTCTGCTGTTTTTTCATGCCACATCCCCTGCTGTGGCATCAAAAAATATCAGACCGTGATGATTCATCCTTACCGGAGTGCTCCATGCCATGAATATCAACCGCATTATTTTTGCCATTGAAGACTGTATCAGTACCCTGTCACGGTATTCCGTTTCCGCATTCTTCCCCGATTACTGTGATCTGCACACCGTCATCGGTCTGGACCAGCAGGACCGCGAACGCCGCCCCTGGCTGAAAGCCCCCTACATTGCCACCACAAAACAGGGGTATTACCTTTCCGTCTTTGAAATCAGCGGTGCCCTGAAAGAAATGGATGAAAACCCGGACCTGACAGCCCCCGGCACACTGGAATCACTGATTACAGCGCTGGCAGAGCGAATGAACACTGCCTATAAAAACACCGGTCACAAAATCAGTTTTGTTTTCGAACGCGATCCGGAGCGTGGAAGGGATGAAATCGAAGCCATGCTCTTACCCCAGCGAAAATCCATCGCACGCACGGGGATCCTGCTTCAGGACGTTCTGGATGAAAAAGTCACCACGCTCACCCCCTGGCTTGTCCGGGAACGCTGCTGGCTGACCGTCTGGAGCTCTGAAGAACTGCTGAGCCGGACCGATCGCAAGGACCACCAGACCCGTATCAGGAAACTCGCTGAACACGCTCCGCCAGCCCGATTTGCGCAGGATCCATGGCGCTGGACACTTTCCGCACTCAAAATACGGCATGACGCCTTTCTGGACACGCTGGAGCAGGCCCTGACACATGATTCTGATGGTCTGCTGGTTCGCCTGATGGATATTCATGAAGTGGGACGGGAAATCCGCCGTCAACTGGAGCGCAACAGCACACCTGCAGTATGGCAGCCTCATCTGCCTGAAGATGCCCGTCCTGCCGGCTGGCGACAGGGCGAGGATACCTCTGTATTCCACGCACCGTCGCTGAATCTGCAGTTATTCACCACACAGCCTGAAACACACGGCAGCCTGATAAAGGCCGGTGACCTCTGGCACGGTATGGTCGCCATTACCCTGCCCCCCCAGAATCTGCGGACATTCAACCAGCTGGTCAGGGATGTGCCCCGCGCAATCCCCTGGCGTATCCGGATGGATCTGATGCCCGGCGGCATGAAGGCGCTTGGGGTCAAGAAAACCCTGCTGACCTACAGCAGCTTTATTTCCCCTCTCCGGCCCATGTATGACTCGGTGATGATGCTGAATGACATCAACAAACATGATCCGGTCTGTATCATGACCATTGTTGCCACCACATGGGGAAACAGCCGGGAAGTCTGTACCCGCAACCAGGCGCTCCTGAAATCTGCGCTGGAAGGCTGGGGAGTATGCGGCACCACCACCACCTTCGGTGATCCGAGACGTGCCTGGGTGAACACGGTTCTGGCGGCCTCCCACGGTTCCGGTCCAGTCCCCCTTTACCCGCCCCTTTCACACGCCCTTTCCCTGTTTCCCCTGAACAGGGCCGGCTCTGTCTGGCGGGGACAGGGAAATCTGATGATGCACACCGAGGACGGCTCTGCATGGGAGGTCGCACTGGCATCGTCACAACAGAACAAGCACACGGAACTGACGCCCGGCGCACCCGGTCTGGGCAAATCGGTACTCATCAACGCACTGTCGGAGATCCAGATAGCCTCAGCCCAGAAGAACCTGCCTTTCATTGCCTATATCGACAAGGGATTCAGTGCACAGGGACTGGTACAGCTTATCCGTGACAGCCTGCCGGAGCAGAGAAAGGACGAAGCCGTGGGGATCATTCTGAGCAATGATCCGGAACACACCCGTAACCTGTTTGATGTGATGTACGGTGCTAAAAAACCCGCCACCCCGGAAAAGAACTTCATGGTATCTGTACTCTGCGCACTGTGCGTGGATACCGGCACCGGTCAGCCCTGTAATCCCGGAGACACCCGGCAAATCATAAGCAACCTGGTGGATCTGGCCTTCAGGGAGTATGGCGAAAACAACCCCAGACTGTACCGTGCAGGAACAGAGCCCCTTGTGGATCTCGCCCTGGAAGAGAGTGGCATCGCAGAACAACATGACGCTGGATGGTGGAATTCTGCCACCTGGTTTGAAATCAGGGACATGCTGCATATGGCTGGCAATATCCCCGCAGCCCAGCGGGCACACTACCAGGCCATGCCCCTGCTGGCTGAAATGTCCGCCCTGCTGGGACAGCCATCCATCCGGGATGTGTTCGGCACAGTTCAGCGCGATAACTCAGCAGAATTGTTACTGGACTACATCCGCCGTGCCCTCGATCAGGGACACAGTGACTACCCGATGATGTCCGGCTGTACCCGGTTTATGCTCAGCCCCGACACCCGCGTTGTGGCCGTTGATCTGAACAATGTGGCCGGTGACAAGACACCTGCCGGGCGTCTGCGCACCGGCATCATGTACCTGCTGGCAGGACAAATCGCCGGCGGGGATTTTGTCCTGCCGCAGTATCAGGAGGAAATACGGAAAAATCTCGACCCACGCTACCATGAGGTGATTTTCCGCCGCATTGAACAGCTTGATCAGGAGGTCAAGACCAAAGTCTATGACGAACTGCACAATGCAAAAGGGATCAACTTCATCTGGGAAGCCCTGGACACCCAGGAGCTGGAGCAGCGTAAGTTCGGGATACGCACAGTGCTGAGCACCCAGCTACTGCAGGACTATCCACCGGCAGTTCTCAAATCCGCCAACACCCTCTGGTTGCTGCGTTACCGCCCTGACGAAATTCCGTTTCTGCGGGATAATTTTGGTGTCCCTGAAGTCACCCTGCGGCGCTTTCTGAAAATGCCGGAAGGGGCTGCACCGGATGGCAGCGGTGTCCCGGTACTGGCTGTGTTCCGTGTAAAAAACGGTACGCTGGCCCGGATCCTGAAATTCACTCTCGGTCCACTGGAGCTGTGGGCACTGAATTCCTCACCCAAAGACAGCGCCCTGAGACGTGCGCTGACGCAGGAGCTCGGGTCACTGCGGGCACGCCAGATCCTGGCAGAAAACTTTCCCCGTGGTTCAGCCACCTCACTGATAGAACACCGCGCCCGTACACATGACAGTGAAAACGTCATCCATGATCTGGCTGCGGAACTCATCCGTAAGCAGGGATATCACCTCTGATGTACAGCATACACATCACTCCCCGCTGCCGGCGTCCTGCACGGGGACAGGTCTTCCTGAAAACGCTGCGCGTGGACGGTGACAGTTTCAGCTTCACCCTGCCGTCCGCCTGCTTCACACTGCGACCGTCCCCCAATCCCCGGGTCATTTTTGCCAGTGACAGACGGGCTGACGGGGAGATGAGTGGTATTCGCCTGGCCCTGCCCGGAGAGACAGGCACGCTGATAACAACGGCCACCTGGCAGGTTAACGTGCCGGAGCGACCGCCTTTTGATATACAGCATGTCATTCACTGGCTTCTGCCCGCACCACTCACTGCGCTGATGTCTGACAACACCTGGCTGTGGCCGGATGTCCACGGCACACCGGCACTCACAGCCGGAGACTGGCCGGTCATGGAAAGCGACACCCCGACACTGAAACGCGTGAAGCGTCGTACCTTCACGCTCATCGATAACCGTAACCGTCAGGGATGGATCACGCGCCGCTTCCAGTGTTTCCCGCTGGCTCCGCTGCCGGAATCACTCAGTCATCGCGTACCAGACATCCTGTATCCCCCGAAAACGGAGAAAAAAGAATGCAAAGACAATCTGCAACCACACTGCTTGCACTCCTGATAGGCTGTGCGGTTATCCCTGCCACCCATGCCTACTCTGTGAATGTTGTGTCCAGTCAGCCGGTCACCCGACAGATCATGCCGGAGCTGGCCGCCATTCAGGGCGTGATGGCAGAGATGGTCCGTATGCAGACGGCCACCGGCACAGCCATCACCCAGAACTCAGAAAAACTGGCCACCGTCATTGCCCAGGACGGGCAGGCCACCCGTCAGCAGATGATATTCAGTAATGAAACACACCGCCTCGAGGAGGCCAGGAAAAGCTTCAGCGTGCCGGACTCCATCTGCAGTGAATCCGCGTCCGGCATTGCAGCAGAAAGCCGCCGGGCAGCAGCGTCTGCAGCGGCACGTCTGAGTCAGGGGGGAGGGGTCAGCAGTAAACCCATCCGGGAACGTCTCTCCCGGGCTGCAGACTCCCCGGTCCGCGAGGCGTATGACAGTGCCGGCATCCACGCCGGTTACTGCACGGAAGCGGAGTATGCCCGCTTTGGCGGAACCGATGTCTGCCCTGCCGTGGGCGATCTGCCGGGCGGAGACAGCCAGGTACGATCGCTCTATCAGGGCGCAGGCACAGCAGATACCCCTGCCGCCCTCACCTGGGATCAGAAACAGATTGATGCCGCCACGGCTTATATGAAAAACACCGCCAGACCGTCAGCGGGTCGTGCCCCGGGGAAAGGTGAAGTGGGAACACAGACCGGGCGCACGTATGTGGGCCTGCAGAATGAATACAACGGCATCATCGATGCCGCCTCTCATCCGCAACTGTCACTGATAGCTGACAGTACCCCTAATGAGGCCACCCGTGGAGCACTGACTGAAGCCCTGCAGTCACCATCCGCTGCGGCATATTTTGACCGTACCGCATCATCAGAGGCCCGCACCCGTGGTCACATGAGCCAGCGGGAGTTTGAGGCCTTTGAAGCCGGCAGACGCTATGCAAACACCGACTGGCAGCAGGATCTGCAGGGCATGGAAGGCGATAACCTTCTCCGTGAACTGCTGCGCACTACCGCCCTGCTGAACTGGCAGATGAACGACCTGAAAGAGCAGATACGCCAGGGTAATGTTATCGCCGGGCAGCAGCTGGCACTGGCGGCACGACAGTATTACGGACAGCGTCTCGGTGAACTGTCACAGGCCATGAGCCAGGGGAGCGTAAGATGAAAGACGACAACAGCACCGACAAAAAAAAACCGGCCCCCCGTCTCCGCCGCATCGGTGACATCGGGATAAACCTGTTCGCACCACTGGCCGAAACCCGGTGGATGCTGCGCAGCTGCCGCCATATGCTGGGCCAGCATAAAACGCGCCTGAAGCGCCTCATGCCCGACCGGCAACCGGAGAGTCCGGTCTGTATGACCTGGGAAGAAGCCGTCAGGGCCAGCGGCCTTACGGTCAACGAACTGGATCGGCGTCTGCGACGTCGCAGGATGTTCTGGCGGACAGGATTCTGGCTGATGATGATACCGGTACTTCTGCTGTGCGGCATGGCCCTTGCTGCCACAGCGCTTCCGGCCATCACCCTGATACGTATACTGGCCTGCCTGTTACTGATGAGTGCCATTGCAGCACTGTGTGCCTCAAAAACCCTGATTGTGTCATACCGCCTCTGGCAACTGAATGAACGGCGGGTCAGCGAGGACGAACAGGGCACCTTCCCCGATTACCTGCAGGCCCGGCACGGCTGGAAACAGGCCACATGGCTGGCCATTACCCACCGGCAGTACTGACCGTCCGGTCTGCAATTCCTTTTCCTCATTCCGGAGGCTGATGCCCTGCATCCCTTCGGTTCCGGAGTTATCGTGAAAATCATACCCAGAGCACTGAGTGCGGGTCTGGCGCTGGCTGCCGTACCTGCACAGGCATTCGTCACCTATCAGGACATTGTGAGCGCCGCCACCAATCCGGATGACCTGTCGCGCCAGGCACTGGTCACCATTTTTGGTGATGTGGTCACAAATCCCCTGACAGCCAGCAGCAACACCATTATCGGCAACCTGTTCATGGTGTTTAACGCAATTATCGCCATTATGGGGATAGTCTGGTTCCTGTTTATTGGAATCCGCCATGCTGTCCGCACCGGCCACCAGGGCAATGTCTTTAACAACGGACGGGACGTCGTCGGAATGCTCAGTATTGTGAGCGGTTTTATGATGATTGTGCCCACCGCTTCCGGCTGGAGCCTGGCACAACTGGTCATGCTCTGGGGCGCATCCATCATGGGCATCGGTTCCGCCAATATCATGGTTCAGACTGCTGCAGAAAACATCGCTGAAGGCTATTCAATGACCGTACAGCCAGTACATGTCTCCACCCGCACGGCAGCACGGGGAATTCTGGAGATGGCGCTGTGCAAACACGCCATGAATACGGGCCTCGATGACTTTAACCGTACCGCACGTTCATCAACGCCGCCCATGAGCGAATCCTCACGGACAGAGAACGGCAGGTATACCGTCACCGTTTCAAATGGCAGTGCCACCTGCGGGAGTGTGAGTCTCACCGTGAAAGGGAATGGCAGCAACAACCAGTCCGCGCTGGACTATTTTTTCAATCCCTTCATTGAAACGGAGTATCAGGGAGTCCTGACGGCACAACGCTCCGCCATGGATACCATGCTCCGTGACCTGGACAGCGCAGCACAGGAATTTGTGTCAGCGTACCGGACCCGACGCGACACGGGTAACGGCAACCTGCCGGATATTGAAAGCCGTATTCAGAAGGCAGCCAACCGGTATGAAGAAACGGTGCAGAAGGCGTTGCCGGCAGATAACGCAGAAACTGAGCGCAGGGAGCAGTTGAAATCCTACCTGACCACCTACGGCTGGGTTGCCCTGGGTGCCTGGTACCAGACCTTTGCCACCGCCAACCAGCGACTGGAAGACCTGGCCAACCGCGCTCCTACTGTGAGTGGCGTCTCGTCACTGGGCGAAGCCGGGGATACGGAGTTCCTGAAGGAAGTCAGAGGAGCTTACCAGGCACAGTTGCAGAACTCAGCGTATACTCCTGCACTGGGAACCGCCACCTCTGCCAGTGAATACCACGCATCTAAAACTCAAGACCCTCAATCAGCAATCTTAAAATTGATTGGGTTTAACCTAACAAGAATGACTAACTGGACAGCCACTTATCTGAGCGGTACAGGTACCACAACTAATCAACTAAATCCGTTGATAAAAATGAAAAACATTGGCGATTACACCATGGTTACAACCGAAACCATCTGGGCGGGTTATACCACCGTCAGGGTACTTTCCACGGCCGGCAGCAACTCCGTTTTTGGTCGACTGGTCAATGCCGTCAGCGGATTATCTGACGCCGCAAAGGCTTTTCTGGAAGCAGCCGCTCCACCGCTCTACTTCCTGCTGTTTTTGCTGTTCTGTGCCGGCTTTTCGTTATCCATTTACCTGCCGTTTATTCCGTTTATCTTCTGGATGACCGGCATTGGTAACTGGATAGTTAGCGTACTGATTGGATGTGCTGCTGGCCCCCTCTGGGCGGCCACCCATCTGGGAACAAGCCAGGACCGGGGAAGCCGGGCCGCTTACGGTTACATCTACCTGATAGACAGCATGATCAGACCGCTGCTGATGGTATTCGGGTTCTTTTTTGCATCGGTCGCCATCGTGGCCGGCGGCACAATCCTGAATGCGCTGTTTGCCGCCGCGCTGATGAATGTCCAGATAAATTCTGTGACGGGCGTGTTCAGCATGGCAGGATTTTTGATGATTTATGCCCGCGTCTGTACCACGCTGGTTGCCGCCGTTTTTGCACTTCAGGCTTATCTGCCTGACCATGTAATTAATTTTCTGGGCGGACGTGACGGCGTTAATATGCTGGGGAATATGGTTTCTTCAGTCAAAGATATTATTGCCGGAGGTAATACCAATATGCGCAGAACACCTGGCGTTCGTGAAGAAAAACTGAAAAATATTAATGGAGATGATAAAGACGGAATAAAACAATAAATGAAAATATCGAAAAACCAATAAAACACTATTGCCATATTCACCTGAAGAGATTAAAATATATTCAGGTGAATATGGAGGTTTATTATGAACACAACAAAAAACAGATATCCTTCCTGGTGGGCATATTATTACCTTGTTCGCAATGCTTATTTTATATTTGGTGTTCCTTTTTTATTACTATGTTCTCTAGGATTTACCGGCATGATGCTTACAGAGCCATATATAGAAACAGATATTCAAGCATATCTATATACTTATGGCAGTTGGCTCCTATTAATACTCCCATCACTCTGGCTATATATGAAAACCAGAGCGAAAAAAAAGAAAGTCCAGCAGGTTGTTCAGCAGATAAAAGAAAGCAGTCCCTTTGCGCCGACCAGCGATTATGAGCAACTGTCATTCTCGAAGAGTTGTTATTTCGGGATCGACATTAAAAACGGCACCATGCTGTATGTGCGTATTTATCCAAACAATGTGATGGATGTGATTGGTCTGGATATTCACAACTTTACCCGCACGGTTGCTGAGGACGGCAAGCTGGAAATCCACACTACATATGTGAGTCTGCCGATGATCCCACTGGAAATCTCCGGCATCTCATCAAGGACGCTGGCCAACACCATGCACACCATGGCTGCACGTGGATATGAGTACAAGGAACGTTTCCCGCAGATGATTCGGTATCGGGTTAAAGAGTGGGAAAAAGTTGCCGGTGTGCCTGTTGCAGAAGTGTTTTAATACGGCTCATACATCCGGTTCATCTGAACCGGATTTTCTTTACTACAACAGATAACTTATATCGTTATCGATAAAGTCGCCCAAGAGCCTTGATAGCTGCAACTTTAATCTCCATATCATCACTTTCACTTAATCTACGTAATTCCCTCTTTATGTTATCTGCCTGGCATCGACCTTCACCTAATGCATAGATCACAGCAAGTGTAACGTCTTTCGATTTATCCTTCATCATTTCAAGCAAGAAAGTATTAGCTATCGCAGGAGACATACTCATAATAATTTCCTCTTTATAAAATTAACAAAGATACTCATTTAGATGTATAAACACCGTATAATAAAATAATTCTTGCTAAACAAGAAATTAAAATCTTGCATCCACAGTCTCGCACACCATGAAGACACTCGGATATGAGTACAAGGAACGTTTCCCGCAGATGATCCGGTATCGGGTTAAAGAGTGGGAAAAAGTTGCCGGTGTGCCTGTTGCAGAAGTATTTTAAGGTAGCGACCAACTGTTAGACGGTAATCCGTCAGCCGGTTTTCTCTGAACCGGCTTTTTCTTTTCAGGCAGAATGCCTGTCTGCCGTCCCTGTATCAGACTGTAATTAGCACAATACGGCAATTTGACGTTCAGTGTATTCAGGAAGTACAAATCATGCCATCAGCAACACAAACTGCCCGACTGGAAGCAAGGATCAGCACAGAACTGCATGCTATGCTGAAACGCGCTGCAGAAATCCAGGTAAAAAAGGGCGCATTGAGGTTTGCTTTCGCAACAATCCGGCGGCAGATTTCCTGCCGCCATGTTGCCCGTTAACGTTTAACTTCGTAGGCTAACGTTGCCACAAGCACCGTATTTCCCTGCTCGATACGAAATCCGCAAAGCGAATCCCTCACCATCCAGACAAAACACAGTATCGTCACACAGACGACGATTAACATTATTAAAAACGTTCGTTGTGGCATCGCAGCCCCTCCATTGCCTTTCGGCCGTCATCGGGCTACTATAATGTTGTTGAGGCATTACAGTGGGCCCTGGGTTGATTGATAAAAAGATCGCCTGGGGCTTTCTGCTGCATGCCGTCCACAAAACGCTTTCGGCATACAGCCTCAAGCGCCCGCAGCTATTCTAATTGTTTTCCTGTCCGCCACAATCCTTTTCATGCCGTTATATTTTTTGTATCCGGAACAGGAAAATACCCGGGAATTATCCCATCCGAACGCCTCAGGTTTTCCGTCTACGGGCTTCGTGTTATTACCCCAAAATGCAAAATGCCTGAAATAAGGAGTAGTCATGAAAGACGAAATACAAAGTATGTGCCTCACCCCGGATATCGTTAAACAGTTCAATACTCTTTTGAATACACACTGCCAGTCCTCAGAAGAGGCGCTCGGCATGCTCAGCGCACTGTGTTTTGAGCTCATGATGAAATGTGGTGTTCAGTCCATAAACAGCCTCATGGTCAACGGTATAGGCATATCCATGCAACTCCAGGGGATTGATATTGCCGAAAGGCCAGGCAAGAATATTCACTAACCTGAACAGGGTCTGAAAACGCTGATTTTTCAGGCCCCAGCAGGCTAAAACTGATGATGCAATGACAACAAAATTTCTGCGTTTGTACCCCACCGATGAAAAAGACAAAAACTCACACCGGGCTTCTCATCATTAAAGATAAAACCCGACGTGTCAGCCTCTACGAAACGCCAACGGCATGGTGTATCAGGGGGCAGGAGTGCTACAGCAAAAGCACTGGACGCCGCTGTGGCAGCCACGACAGTCTGAGCAGACTGCGCCTGGACAGCATTAAGCCTGTTGAATGAGTGGTGGCACCATGAAAGATAACAACACAACCGCCACCCCAGAAGCCTGGAAAATGCGTTTTCTGGCCAACGGGACATCCGGCACATGGTTTTACACTGACGACATTGCAGTCACTGACGCGTGGCTTCGCGCGCACCCGGATGATGTGGAGGTTATCCCTCTCTGCCGGATACCGTCCGGGCAGCATTCCCATGAACAACATATTGAAGAACTCCGCGCAGCCCTGGCCCGGATGCTCCATATGCATCATATGATGCTGGAAACCACACATTACCGGGAAAATATCACCGATGCCCGTTGTATCCGTGAAATGCATGAAGCGCCATTACAGGCGCTCAATATTCTGTCCAGATACCCGCATAAAAAGGACGAGGTGTGACGCATGTGGCTACTGATTTTCTGGCTTTCATCGCCCTTTAATGTCTCTTCCGGTGATGCCCGTCAGCCCACACTGGCGGTGCACAGCCAGGCCTTTCATACCGAACGGGCCTGCCGCGATGCATTGCGCGCCATTAAAAAGGAGAATGTTGGCGAATTTTCTCTGCGGGGCGTTTGTGTTTCTGACGGAAATACGAAGGAGGAGGCTGAGAGCTCATGACGGATATTACTGACAGACATACACTTCGCCGTATGTCCTGGTCGGAACTCATCACGGCAGGACAGGAAGCAGAATTTCAGCGTGATTACGAGCGTACCGGAATAGTGTGGTCATTCGCCTTACATGTTGCAACAACCACGATTAACAAAAATCTGGCCATAGCTCATATTCGACGCTGCGATACTTTGTTGCATAAATCAAAGGCTGTACCCGGAAACAACCCGTGTGGTTCCGGTCAGCGAGTCTGAGACCTCAACATCCCGGGTGATGATTGTCATTCCGGACTGACGCAACCGCTGCACATCTGCGGCAATACGCTGAATACCAAGCCAGAACAGACCATCCAGCGCGGTGACAATTAACCCGCTTTCCAGCGCCAGTTTCAGCCGTGCTGTCGGGGCTTTAACCTGCCCGGCTATATCAGTGAAACAACGCGTCGTCATGCCATAGCTGTCCACCCGCCGTATTCGCGTCGCAAGACTGTAACTGAAGCTATCCGGCACGCCGGATAAGTCATTCTGCAGACTGTATACACATCCCCGCTGCCGCTCATTGAATACGACTTTTTTCTGGCTGAGCTGCCATTCCCGCCGCACGCTGTCAATCATCTGCGGTGTCCGGGTTAACAGCAGACGAAACGGCAGTTCAAAACTGGTCACATAATCAACATTAAGTAAGGCAATCCGCAGCCGCTCCCTGGCTCCTGCTCCGGTATCACGGCATTCACGCATGACATCTTCCCACTGGCGCATCAGTCGCGGTGACTCATTCCTGGCCCTGAACTGATATTTCTCAATCTGATAATCAATATGTTCCTGCATACCGTCACCGGATATCTGTTGCCGTATCATCACGGATATCAGCGTACTGGAATTCATGCCCTGCGTGAAGTATCACACTGCCAAAAAAAACACACCTGAACGTTATTATTTCGCAATATTAATTGCACCTGTTTTCATAAATAAAAAGGAGACGATGAAATGATAAAATATATCTTTTCACTCACCATTATTTTTTCCGCTTCTCTCTGTGCCGCACAGATTCAGGGGCACGTCATCCGCGTTCTTGATGGTGATACGCTGGAAATATTACAGGACAAAAAGCCTGTCAGGGTCCGTCTGGCTAATATTGATGCACCGGAAAAGAAACAGCCCTTTGGACGCTGGTCAGCCACTCAGCTGAAGGACCTGGTGGCCGGAAAGCCCGTAACCGTGCAATACGCGCAGACAGACAGGTATGGCCGTATTCTCGGCCGGGTCTATACCGCTGACGGCACAGAAGCAAATCGCTGGCAGGTCCGTAACGGCGCTGCCTGGGTGTACCCGGACTACAATAATGACTATACTCTCCCGCCGCTCCAGCGTGATGCCCGCGCCCTGAAGCGGGGATTATGGGCAGATAAAAATCCGGTACCACCATGGACCTGGAGAAAACAGAATAAGAAATAATTATTTGCTGATATGAAGAAAAAAACCATTTCAAAGAAAATAAATGGAAAAAATACAGTATGGGAAAAAATTGCCATTTTTACCGCCGCGTTATTTTTAATATTTGCTGTCTGCTGGTCGTAATAAGCAGAATAACAGAAAGGTGTAAAAATGAACCTGGTTGATGCATTTGTCACTAAAGTGATATCCGGACCGTATGAAGAATACGGAAAATGGTGGGTGGATGTAGAATATATTTCCTGGGGAGTTCCGGGTAAAAGCCGGCTCATGTTTGGCTCACGGGAACAGGCACAGGAAGTGCAGGAAGGTTTTCGATTTTTAACCTGAGCATATTTTGTTAAAGGGCAGAAGGAGGTGACCCTCTGCCCTTAAGTACGTTTCCGGGATTATCAGTCAACCAGTTCCCGGAGAGCTATCACTGCGTTAGCCACAGCAACAACCGCCCTGAGAACGATGATTAACAGGTTAATCATCCGTTTCTCCGTCAATGGAGGAAATCACTGCTGCTTACTCTTACATTGCCTGTCACAACAGCTCTCTCATTGTTAGCTGAAAAGAGACTTCCTCCGGTCAGAGCCACCAACTCCACCCCGGAATCGCAAAAAAACCGGCCTCACCAGTCGGTTTTTTTGTACCTGTCTCCCACCACCTTCTGCCGTTCGCTCTTCTCTGTAAAAATGTCCTGTTGAATTCATTCCTGTCCGGTTATTACCGGCGCTGATTCGCATTCATGCCACCCGACTTAATCCCGAAATTTATCCGTTCATCTATGGAGGAATCCCCGTGTCTTACCAACAGACGTCTGCCGCCGAAGATCCAATGGCTATATGGTATATCGTCGGTGCCATATGCCTGCTCTTTGCGATTATCATCTGGCGCTTTTTACCTGAAATCGTCTTCGCCTCCTGCCTGATCCTGCACACACTGTGGGGCATGATTGACTGGGGGCCCTTTCACAACTTTGCCGCCCCCCGTTACAACCTGCTGGCCATCACTGCTAACAACGCGGCAACCATCACTTTCAGCCAGTGGCTGGATGTTATGTCCCGGACAGTGGGGATCCTCTGGCTGATTCTGCTTCCCATGACATTCGGCTTTCTGTGGATGTGGTTTCACCATCCGGCCCAGCCCCGTTTTACCCGCAGGCCACTGAATATCCACACACTGCCCCATATTTTTTCAGCTCTGTCACCGGCGATCGCCCCCGTTCTGGCTGACGGAGACAACAACAGACTCTTCCACGGACAAAAACGTCCCGAGCGCCGTGTCGCACTAACCCCCGAAGCCTTTGTGGAGCAGAACAACCTTATCCGCAACATGCAGCTCGATGTTGCGTCCACACGCCAGTGCTTCATGGCGCAACTGGGGCAACCACTGACCAGCTGGAAAGACATGGCCCCACATGAAAAAGCGCTCTTTGCCATCTTTGGCCTGCAGTTCTTCCTCGGTGACCGGAAAGCAGCGGTAGCCCTGATGAACAACCTCAATCTCTCCTGCAGGCTCAAAAGTAAACGGGACCAGGGGCGTTTCAGCACGCCGGTGTATTCACTGGCCAGAAACGCCTTTATCCGGGTCATCAAAACAGAAGGCGCACAAAAGTGGCTCAGGCAGCACCGTTACGTTCGCAGCGGTCTGGTCTGGCTTTACGCACATGATTTGCGCCTGACGCCTCCGAACTGGCTGTGGCTCAAGGGCGTTGACCGGACGCTCTTCTATGCCCTTCACCGGGCAAACACCACAAAAGGCTTCATCGAAGGGGCCGGCGTGGTGGCCGTTGCCCGGGCAGAAAATGAAGCCAGCCGTCTCGGCCTCCCCTGCCCGGAACCCTGTGTGGAAGAGGCCATTGAAGGGCTTCGACGGGACATGCTGGGGCTGGGCCTGATATGGGACGAACCTCAGCCAGATCGCGATCGTAAACGTCAGATCAGGACCCGCTGGTCACTCACGGATGACGTGATACCCCGCCGCCATGATAACGACGAAGACACTGACACTGGTGAAACCACCGAAACCACCGAAACCACCGAAACCACCGAAACCACCGAAACCACCGAAACCACCGAAAAACAGCATCCCGCCGACAAGGAAAAAGCACAATGACCATCCGCTACACTGCAACACTGAACAATAAACACCTGTCCCTGACCGCCCTGTACCCTGACGGTGGTCAGGAGGTTATTGCCATCCTGCCGGTTACAGAACTGGGCGCACTGATTAACCGTAATAACAGGCTGATGCACCTGTCCTTCAGCACCCCTTTTCGTGAAATAACCGAAACACTGCTTGTTGATACCGTTGATACTGAACGTCCCGGACATCACATCGGCAGAATGCTCTCCGCGATTGACAGCTGTCTGAGCGCGGCATATGCAGAACTTCCTGCCCGGAAAACCAGCTTCATGAGAGGGCTGATATACGGTGCAGGATTAGTGCTGGCACTTCTGACAGCGGTAACAGCCGGATATATTTTACTGAAACCGGACAGCGATTCCCCTCTCAGGGTACCTGTCACAGAATCCGTAACAGAAACAGCACCATTACACATCGACAAGGAAATTGTCCGGTCAGTAGCCCCGTCAGAGACGAAAAATGAAATCGTTCACCCGGCATCACAGGAAATGCAGGAGACATCCGCTACCCCGGCGATAACAGCAGACAAAAATACTCTGGTCGCTGAAGCCCGCCGTAATCTGGCCACTGTACTTAAACGCAACGCGGACCGGGGTATGTTCACCATTAATCTCTCCACTGGTCATGAACGCACACTCTACGCCTTCCTTGACCCCGCATGCATCAACTGCCGTCTTCTGGAGCCCGCGCTTAAGCAACTGGCCCGGGAATTCAGCGTGGTGATTTATCCGGTCTCCGTAATCGGCGGAGAGGCCAGCACAAACCGGACTGCGCCACTGCTGTGTGAACCGGACGCACAAAAACGGGCGACCGGATGGCATCAGCTGTATTCCGCAGACGGTGGTATGGCACCCACCGGCGATGCACCGGCTGCACCGGATGAAAAGTGTCTGACCGCTGCTCGTGCTGCCATCGATGTCAATAACCAGGCTTTCCGCCAGTTCGGTTTTGGCGGTACCCCATGGGTGTTATCCGATACCGGCTGGCACCTGCCGTCCGGCATCCTGAAAGACGCCACTACCATCAGCCTGTTCCTGAAAGCCACAGATACCGAGGATAATCACAATGAGCCAGCATCACGTTAATCCTGACCTCATACACCGCACGGCCTGGGGAAACCCGCTGTGGAATGCACTGCACAACCTGAACATCATTGGTCTGTGTCTGGCCGGCAGTATCATTACGGCCCTGATATGGCCACTGGCCCTTCCTGTCTGTCTGCTGTTCACCCTGGTCACCTCCGTGATATTCACGCTGCAACGCTGGCGATGCCCCCTGCGTATGCCCATGACGCTCAGCCTTGATGACCCCTCCCAGGACAGAAAGGTCAGGCGAAGCCTCTTCAGCTTCTGGCCCACCCTGTTTCAGTATGAAGCAGATGAAACATCCCCCGCACGGGGGATTTTTTATGTCGGTTACCGCCGTATCAACGATATCGGTCGTGAGCTCTGGCTGAGTATGGATGACCTCACCCGGCATATCATATTTTTTTCCACCACCGGTGGCGGTAAAACAGAAACCACCTTTGCCTGGCTGCTCAACCCTCTCTGCTGGGGAAGAGGCTTTACCTTTGTTGACGGAAAGGCACAGAACGATACCACGAGGACAATCTGGTATCTCTCCCGACGTTTTGGCCGGGAGGATGATATCGAGGTCATCAACTTCATGAACGGCGGAAAATCCCGCAGTGAAATCATTCAGAGCGGCGAAAAATCCCGCCCACAGTCAAACACCTGGAACCCGTTCGCATTCAGCACCGAAGCCTTCACCGCCGAAACCATGCAGTCCATGCTACCCCAGAACGTTCAGGGGGGAGAATGGCAGTCACGGGCGATAGCCATGAACAAAGCCCTGGTCTTTGGCACAAAATTCTGGTGCGTCCGGGAAAGAAAAACCATGTCCCTGCAGATGTTACGGGAGCATATGACGCTGGAAGGTATGGCAAAACTCTATTGCCGTGGGCTTGATGACCAGTGGCCGGAAGAAGCCATCGCACCACTGAGAAATTACCTGCAGGACGTTCCGGGATTCGATATGTCACTGGTGAGAACGCCGTCAGCCTGGACTGAGGAGCCCCGTAAACAGCATGCTTATCTCTCCGGTCAGTTCTCGGAAACATTCACAACCTTTGCCGAAACCTTCGGGGACGTCTTTGCGGCAGATGCCGGCGACATCGATATTCGCGACAGTATCCACAGCGACCGAATTCTGATTGTGATGATCCCCGCACTGGACACATCAGCCCATACCACGTCGGCACTCGGTCGTATGTTCATCACCCAGCAGAGCATGATCCTCGCCCGTGACCTGGGCTACCGCCTGGAAGGCACAGACGCACAGACCCTGGAAGTAAAAAAATACAAAGGCCGCTTCCCCTATATCTGTATCCTTGACGAAGTCGGTGCCTACTACACAGACCGCATTGCTGTGGAGGCCACCCAGGTACGTTCACTGGAGTTTTCCCTGATAATGATGGCGCAGGATCAGGAGCGAATTGAAGGGCAGACCTCCGCCACCAACACCGCCACACTGATGCAGAACGCCGGCACCAAATTCGCCGGACGCATTGTCAGTGACGACAAAACGGCAAGAACGGTGAAAAATGCCGCCGGTGAAGAGGCTCGGGCCAGAATGGGCAGCCTGCAGCGCCACGATGGTCTGATGGGTGAGTCCTGGGTGGACGGTAACCAGATCACCATCCAGATGGAAAGCAAAATCGACGTGCAGGATTTGATCAGACTGAATGCCGGTGAGTTCTTTACCGTTTTCCAGGGGGATGTGGTGCCGTCAGCCTCTGTGTATATTCCGGACAGCGAGAAAAGTTGCGACAGTGATCCAGTGGTCATCAACCGTTATATCGCCATTGAAGCCCCCCGACTGGAGCGTCTCCGCCGTCTTGTCCCCAGGACAGTGCAGCGCAGGCTCCCCACACCGGAGCATGTCAGCAGCATTATCGGTGTGCTGACAGAAAAAACCTCCCGGAAACGTCGTAAAAAACACACAGAGCCTTACCGAATCATCGATACCTTCCAGGACCAGCTTAAAAGAACACAAACATCGCTGGATCTGCTTCCGCAATATGATACAGATATCGAATCCCGGGCAAACGAACTGTGGAAAAAGGCTGTGCACACTATCAATAACACAACCAGGGAAGAACGCCGGGTATGTTATATCACACTGAATCGTCCGGAAGAGGAACACTCCGGTCCTGAAGATATACCTTCAGTAAAGGCGATTCTGAATACCCTGCTCCCCCTGGAGATACTGTTACCGGTCGCTGAAAATAATAAATCGCAGACAATAAATAATGATCATCCCCAGAAATCATGTGGAGCACAACCAACAACTGACGAAAAATACTGAAGGAATACAAATATTTTCTGGTGACCATATCTGTCAATCAGACTGTAAAACCCTGTTCACTAAGTCCGGGGTTTTACGGCACACTGGATAAGGGCCGCAGACACGGCCCTTAATTCAGAGTTAACTGGGTATAAACTCAATTCAGTGACTACTCCCGCCCTTATTGACGAAGGTTCCTGCCGTTTTTGGGCTGAATCTTTGCACCATCACTTATCCGGGCTTACATTCCAGGTGATGGTGGCTCCCATGTTTTCTCCTGCCGTAACGTATAATTATCATCATGGCTCTCCGATAAACGGGTCTGCTGTCTGATATATTCCCGGTAATACTGCTCACTGCGTTGACGGTGCAAATCCACGTCCGGACGAGTAATGGTGAAGTGTCCGTTTCCGGTTATTCCCGCTGCATTGTGCCAGGCCACCATTTCTGCAAACACATCATTAAACTGCTGGTATGAACCTTCCGGCTCAAAACCAAGCTTTCCGTTGCGGCTGAACAGAACTGGCGCAATTAAATCAAGCTTCTCTGCCAGTTCATTTCGGTCCGTGTGATGGTAGAACACAACCCGATCTCCGTAATCCGTACAGACATTTTTTCCTGTCCGCGTATCCCTGAAATGAACACTTCCATTTTTCTGAAGACGAGCTTCAAGTTTTGCAACATTATTAAAAAGTGGCGTTCCTCCGGGTTCGCAGAGAACGACACAACGATCAGCATTAGTTGTGCGTCTTTTATCCTTATTACGCGAGCGACGATCGCGATAATCCCAGCCACGTAACTGCGATACTGCAGCCCTGTCTCCCTGAGCCGCCTGTTGTTCCACCCACTGCCGGTAGGACAAAGGATACCACTTACCCTCCGCAATCAGTGACAACCGCTCTTCCTTCACACTCTCCTTCAGCCTGATCAGCGCCTGCATACGCTGCACTTCCGCAATATGGTAATGCAGTTTACGCACTTGCGGGTCCCGGAACTGCACACGGATATACGCCTTGCGCCGACGGCAGGCAGCATGAATTTCCCGTAACCGTTCTCCGTAACGTAAGTCGGGTTTACGCCAGTGCTCCTTCCATGCAAGATAACGCGCGCGCAAATCTTCCCGCGCAGCTGCACGGGCTTCACGGCGTTCACGACGCAGTACAGGATCGCGCCGGAAGCCGGGCTCCACTTCATCGCTGGCAGCAAGTTCCGGATTGTAGCGACATTCAGGCTTCACCCGTTCAAATATATCTGCACCTGCAATCTCAAATGGCCCTGCCTGCGGCTCAGCCCTGGATAACGTCAAATCCGGGTGGATACTGCTGGCCTTCACTGGTGTGAGCTCATGATTAAACGCATCCACAATCACAAGACCATGATGCTGTTTCTGCAGCATAAGCCCTTTACGCGCAAACATCTCATGACATGCCTGCCAGCTGAAATCCCCGCCAGCTATCATCTCTTCAATCTGGCTCCTGCACTGAATAAGAGCGTATCCCCACAGACTTTCCTTATCGGAAAACAGTTCACGCTTTATGGCACCCTGTGGACCAGTGCCCATCCTCATGCGATACCATTCGTAATCGCTGACAGCCTGAGTGCCAATACTGTGTCCCCGGAATCGTTCTCCGGGTATAACCTGAGTAAAAATATCCTTCGGTACAGGCTGCCATCCACCATCCAGATCCTGCATATAATCCAGCGTCATTAACGGCCACACACTGTCTGCACGTACTGGTGTCTGTTGTTTATCAAATCCATCATGCAGTACCAGATGCCCGTGCTGGATCCCCATCCATAATCCAGCCTTTGCCAGAGTTCTGTGCACATCCAGGCAACTTTCCAGCTCACCATTTCTCGCCATTTCCGGTAAGCGTTCGGCAAAATGACGGCAGGCGTACTGTTTCAGACTCTCCGTTTCTGCCACTTTTTCCGGCCGGATATCAACGTTTATGGCTTCCGGATCATAACGACCGGGTGTCCCCACCTGACTGAAAATATCTGTCGGTACAGGCTGATATTCCCCCAGTTTCCGCCCCAGTTTTTCAGCTGTCCATGACGGTCCGAACGAACTGAGAGCAACACCTTCCCGCGCTCTGTCCCAGCCATCCTTCACCACCAGTTCCCCTTCCTGCATCGTGATATACAGACCATCGCTGGCCAGCCGTTTATGTAAAGATAACCAGTCCTGTGCAGGCTCTTCACGTAGCCCGGCAATCGACATCTGCGCAATATATTCCCTGAACGTCTGCTTTTTCCCGCGTCGCCAGGCATTACGGCGCTCACGTACCAGCGCTGTTTTGCGCACAATACGGTTGCCGGGTGCATGCACAAAGCAGCCATTATCAGGCGCGAATCCGTGCTTAAGTTCAAGTTCACGACATGCACGGCTGAGTTTTTCCTGGCTCCAGGAAAGCCAGTTAATATAACCAGTTTCAGGATGTACACGATTCACGGCAACATGCACATGCAGATTATCCGTGTCCGTATGAACGGCAGCCACGTACTGATGTTTTGAGAGTTCAAGGGATTTCAGTGTGTGCCGCACACAGTCAAAAAGCTGCTCAGGACGCGGGCTTTCATGCGCAGGCCAGGAAAGAATGTAGTGGAAAACGGGGTCTGTATCATTACGGGAAAAAACAGCTTTGTCCGCCTTGTACTGCATCTCTTCAGCAGCTGTTTCCAGTGAATTGCAGTTATGGAAACAGGTTACGCCATAGAAATTTACCCACTGACTGCCGTCTTTCATCACATCAATCAGGGAGACAAATTTTTCGTTACGCAGGCGTGTTGCATAATCAACAAGACGTCTGAAACGGTTGCGGTGAGGGACATCACTCTTGATTTCGCTGTCTTCTGTGAGCTCATTTTCCTGCACATCATCCCGCACAGACGTGTACGCAATCAGGTCTTCAAAGGAAGACCTGCCGTCACGTCTTTTGTGCGGAATAATGGCATTCATCAGCAGTTATCTCAGCGTCCCATTAAGTCTCTTCGCAGAGCATTGACATATTCAGTAATGGCAACAAGAACCTCTGCATACTCCTTATCACCAGTGCGTTTTCCCTCCACAAACAGATGCTTCTGAAGGCGGCCAAGACGCATAATCTCATCAATCATACGGTCGTCAGTACGGCAGTTAACCACCTTATCCAGTGAAGAGCTTCGTATAAATGTTGAAACCGTCTGTCCACTTGACTCCGCTTTTTCTCTTACGATTTCAGCCTCATCCTCCGTGAATCTCGCCGTGAATTTTACAATTCTCTTCCTGTTCTCACTGCCCGTTCGGGTTTTCTTCTCACTCATGGTCTGCTCCTTACCGGGGTGTCGGGGCAAAGCCCTGACCAGGTGGGGAATGTCTGAGTGCGCGTGCGCGGTCCGACATTCCCACATCCTGTCCCGTTTTTCATGGCATTATAGCCTGTTATTTTTGTGCATCATAGTCTTATGCAGACGGCAGAGGCAGGGCGCAGCCCTGCCAGGAGTCAGTTTTTGATGATAAAATCAGGCTTCAACATGAAACGGAGAGACAGTGCCAATGGCTTCTAAAAAATTTTACTCAGATGATGATATCCAGCTGGCAAAATCTGCCTTATCGGAATTGCCGGACCTCACCGCTCAACGGAAAACATTGCGTGATTTTCTTGATGCCATTCGTGATGACATCATTGTCCTGGTAAGGACAAAGGGTTATACAC
>SKEM01000206.1_pt1 | contig 46340 bp, 62 predicted proteins | sample 4826731 | NCBI WGS metagenome assembly SKEM01 (sample SAMN11008809, study PRJNA524170) | human gut metagenome | biome: Human fecal sample; material: Feces; isolation source: fecal sample from pouch patient p37 | host: Homo sapiens | place: Israel: Tel-Aviv | collected 2015-07-27 | reverse complement strand
GTAATTTTCTTCTCCACCTAAAACAAAAAAACTATTAGACTTCCATCTAATAGTTTAAAAATAATAATTAAAATTTTGGCATCAGTCCTTTTTGACAAAGAACCTATTTAATAGAATATAGTTTATTGGTACAATAAGATTAGAAGAAAACGAAGGGAGTATATAGTTGGACTTCCAGCTAAGTGTATTATGGTAGAAGAAAAAAATAAATTATTATTAATAGATGGAAATAGTGTTACATTTAGGGCTTTTTTTGCTTTACACAATTCTTTAAGTAGATTTGTAAATCATGAAGGATTACATACTAACGCAATTTATGGATTTAAGAATATGTTAGATAGTATCTTAACTAAGGTTAACCCTACACATATATTAGTAGCATTTGATGCTGGTAAAACTACTTTTAGAACTGAAAAATTTACTGATTATAAAGGTGGGAGAGCTAAAACTCCTTCAGAATTATCAGAGCAATTTCCAGAAATAAAAAATTTACTAGAAGGATATGGAATAAAAACTTATGAGCTAAAAAACTATGAGGCTGATGATATTATCGGAACATTAGCTGCAAAAGCCGAAAAGAAAAACTATGATGTTGTAATTGTTACAGGAGATAGGGATCTGACGCAATTAACAACTGATAAAACAACGGTTGCTGTAACAGTTAAGGGTGTTAGTGAGATTGAAGAATATACTCCAAGTCATGTTGAAGAAAAAATAGGTTTAATCCCTGAACAAATCGTTGATATGAAAGCTTTAGTGGGTGATACTTCTGATAACTATCCTGGAGTTACAAAAATTGGTGAGAAGACAGCAATTAAATTGTTGAAACAATATGGTACTTTAGATGGAATCTATAAAAATATAGATGAAATGAAAAAGTCTAAGATGAAAGAAAATTTAATCAGAGAAAAGGAAATTGCTTATTTATGCCAAGATTTAGCAGAAATTAGAAAAGACGCTCCAGTTGAAATAACTTTAGAAGAAACTGAATGGACTGGGAAAGATATTGAGAAACTAGTAACGTTATATCAAAAATTAGATTTTCGAAAGTTTTTATCACAATTAAAGGATGAAAGTAGTGAACAATTAGATATTTTTGAATCTAAAAGTAATATAGAATTTACTGAATTAACAGAAGAAAATTTGGATGATATAAATGTTAGTGATAATGATGAAATAGTATTTAATTTAGAAATAGATGGAGAAAATTATCATACAGCTGAAATTATTGGTTTCTCTATTAAAATAGGTGATAAATATTTAGTGTCAGATGATATAGATTTACTAAAGAAAAAACAAATCAAGAATTTGTTGGAATCAGATGAAGTTGAAGTAGATTTATTTGATGGCAAAAGACAATATGTTGGCTTAAATAGATTAGGTGTTACTTTATCAAAAATTAATTTTGATTTGTTACTTGTATCATACTTGCTAGATAATAGTGAAAATAGTAATGATCTAGGTTTGTTGGCACAACAGCACGAATATTATGATGTAGAATCTGATGAGCAAATATATGGTAAAGGTGCTAAACATGCTGTGCCAGAGGATAAAGAAGTTTTATTTGAACATTTAGTGAGAAAAGTAAAAGCGATAAACAATTTAAAAGAAAAATTATTTAATGAGTTAGAAGAAAATCAACAACTAGATCTATATACAAAAATAGAACGTCCATTGTCGATTGTATTAGCAAATATGGAAATTGCGGGCGTAAAAGTGGATAGTAATAGACTAGAAACTATGCAAAGCGAATTGAAAGAACGATTAAGTGAACTAGAGCAGGAAATATATAATGAAGCTGGAGAAGAATTTAACTTAAATTCACCAAAACAATTAGGTGTTATATTGTTTGAAAAATTAAAGTTACCAGTTATTAAAAAGACAAAAACAGGATATTCAACAGCAGTAGGTGTATTAGAGCAACTTAGAGGTATGTCCCCAATTGTTGATAATATCTTACAATATCGTCAATTAGCTAAAATACAATCTACATATATTGAGGGATTGTTAAAAGTGGTTTCTAAGACAGACGGAAAGGCTCATACAAGATATACTCAAACCTTAACTTCAACAGGAAGACTATCTTCAGTTGATCCAAATCTACAAAACATTCCTGTTCGTTTAGAAGAAGGTAGAAAAATACGTCAAGCTTTTGTTCCAAGTCATCCAGGATGGGAAATATTTTCTTCTGATTATTCACAGATTGAATTACGTGTATTAGCACATATTTCAAAAGACAAAAATATGCAAGAGGCTTTTAAGGAAGGCATGGATATTCACGCAAGTACAGCGATGAGAATTTTTAATGTAGATAGTCCAGATGAAGTAACTCCTAATATGAGAAGACAAGCTAAAGCTGTTAATTTTGGAATTGTATATGGTATTAGCGATTATGGTTTATCACAAAATATAGGAATATCAAGAAAACAGGCTAAACAATTTATAGATACTTATTTAGATACATTTTCTGGCGTAAAAGATTATATGGAAAAAATTGTTGAATTTGCTAAAGAAAATGGATATGTAGAAACTATTTTTAACAGAAGACGATATCTACCTGATATAAAGAGTCGTAATTTTAATTTACGCTCTTTTGCTGAAAGAACAGCTATGAATTCACCAATTCAGGGTAGTGCAGCTGATATTATTAAGGTTGCGATGATTAATATGCAAGAAATGTTAAAAGAAAAGAATTTGCAAGCAAAAATGCTACTTCAAGTACATGACGAATTAATCTTTGAAGCACCAACAGAAGAAATTCCATTATTAGAGGATATGGTTCCAAAAGTTATGGATTCAGCAGTTAAGCTGGATGTACCGTTAAAAGTTGAAAGTAAGCATGGACAAACTTGGTTTGATACGAAGTAGGAAGGTGAGATAATGCCTGAATTACCAGAAGTTGAAACAGTACGTAGAGGACTAGAGAAACTAGTCTTAAATAAAAAAATAAAAGATATTAGAGTGTTGTATTCTAAAACTATAATTAATGAAGAGACAGAATTCATAGAAAAACTAACAAATAAAACTATTAAAAAAATTGATAGACGTGGGAAATATCTATTATTTAGATTTAGTAGTGATTTGACAATGATTTCCCATTTGAGAATGGAAGGGAAATATTTCGTTGAACCAAGTACAAAAGAAGTTGAAAAACATACCCACGTAGTATTTGATTTTACAGATGGGACATCACTTAGATATAACGATGTTAGAAAGTTTGGCAGGATGCAATTGGTTAAAACAGGAATGGAAATGCAAACAGCTGGTTTAGCCAAATTAGGACCAGAACCTAAAGAGGAAACCTTTATAGTTGAAGATTTTTCTAAAAATTTGAAAAGGAGAAAAAAAGCTATAAAAAATGCTTTATTAGATCAAACGATAGTGGCAGGTTTGGGAAATATTTATGCAGATGAAGTGTTGTGGATGAGTAAAATTCATCCTGAAACACCGGCAAATAAATTAACTAAAGAGGAAATTGAAGTTTTACGAGATAATATTATTAAAGAACTAGCGTTAGCTACCGAAGCCGGAGGAACTACAATTAGATCATATACAGATGCATTTAGACATTCTGGAGGATTTCAGTTTAGCTTACATGCTTATCAAAGAACAGGAGATCCTTGTGAGAGATGCGGAACACCAATTCAAAGAATTGTTGTAGGTCAGAGAGGAACACATTTTTGTCCTAAGTGTCAGGTGGTAAAATTATGAAAATTTTAGGATTAACTGGCGGAATAGCTTCAGGAAAGACAACTGTTAGCACATATTTAAAAGAGATGGGATATCCAATTATTGACGCTGATAAAGTTTCTCGTAAAGTTGTGGAGCCACATACAGAAGGTTTAAAAGAAATTAGTCATTTTTTTGGAAATGATATTTTACAATCTGATGGAAGTTTAAATAGAAAAAAATTAGGTGAAATAGTTTTTGAAAACAAGGACAAAAGAGAGTTACTTAATAAAATATTGAGTAAAAAAATACGCACAGAAATAATTAATCAAATTGAATATTATAAAAAGCAAGGTGCAGATGTATTAATCTTAGATATTCCTTTGTTATTTGAAGGTGGATATGATAAGATGTGTGATTTTACAATGGTCATATACATTCCCAAAGAATTACAAATAGAAAGATTGATACAAAGAGATGGACTAACTAGGGATAAAGCGTTGAAAAGAATATCTGCTCAATTAGATAGTGCAGAAAGAAATTCCAAAGCTGATATTGTCATTGATAATTCAAGAAGTATTGAAGATACTCATAATCAAGTGATAGAATGGCTAGAGAGAAATAATTTAATGTTAGAGAAATGAGGTGAGCTACAACTATGAAATGCCCAAATTGTCATAAAAACGGTTCTAGAGTTGTAGATAGTAGACCAGCGGATAATGGACATGCCATTAGAAGACGCCGAGAATGTGAGCAGTGTGGATATCGATTCACAACATTTGAGAGAGTCGAAGTAACCCCTTTATTAGTTATTAAGAAGAACGGAACAAGGGAAGAATTTCAAAGAGAAAAATTACTAAGGGGAATTGTAAGAGCTGCTGAAAAACGTCCTGTAGGAATAGATGAAATTACAGAAATAGTTGATAAAGTTGAAAATAAACTACGCTCTGTTGGAGGAACCGAAGTCTCAAGCCAATTAATTGGAGAATATGTAATGAAAATATTGGCTGATGTTGATGAAGTTGCCTATATTAGATATGCGAGTGTTTATAGGGAATTTAAAGATATGCATGCCTTTGCTGATGAATTAAGGGAATTAATGGATCGTGAAGAAAATAATTCGAAAGATTAGGATGAGTTTATGGATAGCGCATTGAATAAACTATCACCAAAAGATGGATATTTGGTATCTGCATCTACCTATATAGATAATCATGATATTGAAATTGTTCAAGTGCTGTATCAGCCAATAATAGGTATTGTAGCGGTAGCATTATATTCATATTTACGTTTTGAAATTGACCCTAAATTAATATTAAGTGAGAGAAAACTGAACAAGAATATTATAGATGGCTTAGGGATAAGTATTCCTGAGTTATATGATGCACGTTTGAAACTTGAGGCTACGGGGCTTATAAAAACATTTGAAGGTGAAGATAAATTAGGTAAGTATCATATCTATGAACTTCAAAAACCATTAAACGAAGTGAAATTTTTTACAGATGATTTATTAAGCACGGCGTTATTAGAAATGGTTGGAAATGAAAAATTTAAAAAATTATCTTTATGGAATAAATTTGATAATAATTATCATGATAAAAAAGAAGTTACAAAGCAATTTTTTGATGTATTTAATTTAAATAAAGATAATATTGTTTTACAAGCTCAATTAAATAATAGTAAGATTTCAAATGATGAATCTCTTATTAATTGTCAAAAGGTGTCATTAGACATGACAGTTTTTAGTGATTTCATAAAGAACTCATATATAAGTTCAGATGATGTTATGGATCACTTAGATATTATTAAAAGTGTCAAATTAGTTTATGGTATAGATGAATTTCAATTAGTAAAACTTTTAGAAAAAGCAATTAATGTAACAAATAATAAGATTGATTATAATGAATTTAAAAAATTAGCTCAAAAAAATTTTGATAGCGGAATTCGAAGAAACTTTAAGGAAAACAAAATAGTAGAAACGGCTAAAGTTAAAGATGACGAAAAAGATAAGAATATTGATCCTTTAGTTAATGCTTTTAAAGCCTATATTCCATTAGAATTTTTAGAGATCCTAAAAAATGAGTTAGGAAGTTTTGTCACTGCTAATGAAAGGTATGCTGTAAAAACATTGGTAGAAAAGCAGATGTTACCAAATGAAGTTATTAATGTTTTAATTCATTATTTGTTAGTTGTTCAAGATAGTTCTACCATCTTAAAAGGAACATTTGAAAGAATTGCTGCTGATTGGACAAAGAAAAAAATAAGAAACGCTCAAGAAGCGATGACTTACGTTAAAAGTTTCACTCGAGAAAAATCACTACAACGCAAAACGATAAAAAAAGATTCAAAAGGCCGTAAAAGCAATGTAATTGTTAAAGAAAAATTACCTGAGTGGGCTAAAGAAAAGGGAAAAAATAAGCTAACAGACGTTGGAAAGAAAGAAAATAAAGAAATTGACGAGCTATTGAAAAAAATAAATGGAAAGTAGGTGAGCTATGTGGAAGATATGGGAAAGGAACTTAGTAAAAGGCTAGTAGAAAATAAGTGGGAAAAAAAGTATAAAGAAATAATTGAAAAAAGTTTAAAAGATGATGATGTGCAATTGTTTTTACGTGAAAACAAAGATAGACTAAGCCATCAAGAAATATTAAAGGGTGCAAGTAAGTTATATGAATTTGTTGACTTGAAGCAAAAAATAGCAGAAGGAAAAGAAGTTTTTGCCCCAGGGTATTCGCCACAATTAACTATTAGTGATCATCACATTGAAGTAACCTATGTACCTACTAAAAAATTGATAGAAGAGAGACGACTAAGAGAAATAAATAATAGAATTAATATTGTCAATCTTCCTAAAAGTATTCGTAAAGCAACACTAGAAAATTATTATAGAGATGATGATGGAAGAATGATAGCTTTAAAAAAAGCTATAGAATTTGTTGCGAACTATACTGAAACGCCTAATATCTTTCATAAAGGACTATATTTATCTGGATCGTTTGGAGTAGGAAAAACATATTTACTGGGAGCGATTGCTAATAAATTAGCAGAAAAGGGGATAAAAGTAACTTTAGTTCACATGCCATCTTTTGCTGTAGAAATAAAAAATTCTATTGGTAAAAATACCACTATGGAAAAAGTTGATGCTTTGAAAAAAGCTCCTGTATTAATGATAGATGATATAGGTGCTGATCAATTGAGTAGTTGGTTTAGAGATGATGTTCTAGGTGTGATTTTACAATATCGTATGCAAGAAGAATTACCAACTTTCTTTAGTTCAAATATTGCTTTAGATGATTTAGAAGAATTCTACTTAACGCAGAATACGAGAGGTGAGTTAGAACCCTTGAAAGCAAAAAGAATCATGGAAAGAATTAGATTTTTAGTTGATGAAGTAGTTATTAATGGTGAAAATAGAAGAAATAAATAATGAAAAACCCTTGAATAATCTTCAAGATAATGGTTAAATAAAACTGTAGATTTCGTGAAAGACAAACGGATTACTATGATTCAGGGATGAAAGGCTTGACTGAAAACTTTCAATAATGTAGTATTCTTACCACTTTCATGTATTGTTTAATGAAAAGTTAGACCGGTGCGACCGTTAACAGCACAATGAGTAGTTTGTTTAAAGCTAAAAATTAAAGGTGGAACCACGTTAATAGCGTCCTTAATACATCAATATTGGTGTGTTAGGGACGTTATTTGTTTCATAGAGAATTCAGGAGGTAGAATTAATGTCTAGTATAAAAATTACATTTCCAGATAATTCAGTAAAGGAATTTGATGCTGGTGTAACAACAGCTGAAATTGCTAAATCAATTAGTATCAGTTTGGCTAAAAAAGTTGTTGCAGGAAAAGTTGATGGTAATTTTGTTGATTTAAATCAACCATTAAAAGAAGATGGATCTATTGAAATTATTACAAAAGATTCTAATGATGGATTAGTTGTATTGTGGAGAACAGCAGCACAAGTTTTAGCTAATGCATTACATGAATTATACCCAAATATGAAATTTGGTTTGGGTGATGTTACAGAGCATGGATTCTATTTTGATACTGATAATTCTGAAGGCCAAGTTGCAGAAACAGATTTTGAAAAGATTTCTCAAAAAATGTCTGAAATAATAAAGGCAAACTTACCTATAGAACGAGTTGAGTTTTCAGAAGAAGAAGCTTTGAATTTAGTATCAGGTGACGAATATCAAGAAGAATTAGTTAGAGATGTAGCTAATAAAAATAATGGTAGAGTAGTTGCTTATAAGCAAGGTGATTTTATTGATATCACTGATGGAGTAGTTTTATCTTCAACTGGTGAAGTAAAGATTTTTAAACTATTATCTGTTGCTGGTGCATACTGGAAAGGTGCTTCAAGCAATCCAATGTTACAACGTATCTATGGTACAGCTTTTTATAAGCAAAAAGATTTGGATGCTGAATTACAACGTCAAAAAGAAGCTCGTGAAAGAGATCATCGTGTAATTGGAAATGAATTAGATTTATTCTTTGTTGATCCTAAAGTTGGTGCAGGATTACCATATTGGATGCCAAATGGTGCAACAATTCGTCGTGTAATTGAACGATATATAATTGATAAGGAAGTTGCATGGGGATTCCAACATGTCTATACTCCAGTTCTAGCAAATTTGAACTTGTATAAGCAATCTGGTCATTGGGATCACTATCGTGAAGATATGTTTCCACCAATGGATATGGGCGATGGTGAAATGTTGGAATTACGTCCGATGAACTGCCCATCCCATATTCAAGTTTACAATCATCACAAGCGTTCATATCGTGAATTACCATTACGTATCGCTGAATTAGGTATGATGCATAGATACGAAAAGTCTGGAGCATTAACAGGATTGTCTCGTGTTCGTGAAATGACTTTGAATGATGGTCATGACTTTATTGAACCAGATCATATTGAAGATGAAATTAAGACTTTAATTAAATTAATGACGGAAGTTTATAATGACTTTGATATTACAGATTATCGTTTCCGCTTAAGTTATAGAGATCCTAAGAATACAGAAAAATACTTTGATGATGATGAAATGTGGGAAAAATCTCAAAGTAAGTTAAAAGCTGCTATGGATGATATGGGTCTAGAATATTTTGAAGCTGAAGGCGAAGCTGCATTCTATGGTCCTAAGATTGATGTCCAAACTAAGACAGCTTTAGGTGGAGAAGAAACATTATCAACTATCCAATTAGACTTCTTATTGCCAGAAAGATTTGATTTGAAGTACATTGGTGCTGACGGTGAGGAACATAGACCAGTTATGGTTCACCGTGGAATTGTTTCAACTATGGAACGTTTTACAGCTTACTTAACTGAAATGTATAAGGGTGCATTTCCAACTTGGTTAGCTCCACACCAAGTAGATATTATTCCTGTTAAGAATGATTTACATATGGATTATGTAAATGATTTAAGCAGTAAATTAAGAGCACATGGCATTCGTGTTACTGTTGATGATAGAAATGAAAAAATGGGATATAAGATTCGTCAAGCCCAAGTAAACAAGATACCTTATACACTTGTTATTGGTGATGAAGAAGTTTCAAACGGAACAGTGACAGTTCGTAAATATGGTGAAGAAAAGACTAACACTATGACAAAAGCTGAATTTAAGAATCTTTTGTTTGAAGATATAGAAAATTATAGTAGAGAAAAATAATTTCTATTATAGTCTTGACGCTTTTAAGTGTAGTTGATATACTTATAAAGTTGAGAAAAAAGCAGAGGCACCCGCTTCTCGCCTAGGAAATGTAGGTTTCCGGGCAGAAATTATGATATTAATTCTAATTAAAACGGATTATTAAGACGGGCATTCTGATTTTTTGGATGTCCGTTTTCTGCATTTTCTCTCTGAATTATTTTTGGAGGTGAATATCATAGCAGTCGATAAAATGGTTAATGAAGGCATTCGTGCTCGAGAATTAAGATTGATTAGCGATAATGGTGACCAATTAGGTGTAAAGACTAAGCAAGAAGCTCTAAAAATGGCTGAAGATGCAAATCTTGACCTGGTTTTAGTTGCTCCTAAAGCTAAGCCACCTGTTGCAAAAATCATGGATTACGGTAAATATCGTTTTGAACTTCAAAAGAAACAAAGAGAAGCTCGTAAAAAGCAAAAAGTTGTTAACATCAAAGAAGTTCGTTTAAGTCCAACTATTGATACGAATGACTTTAATACTAAGATGAAGAATGCACGTAAGTTCTTATCTAAAGGAGACAAGGTTAAAGTTTCTATTCGTTTTAAGGGACGTGCAATTACTCATAAGGATATTGGTCGTGATGTCCTTAATCGTTTTGCAGAAGCAACTGAAGACGTTGCAACTGTAGAGTCTAAAGCAAAAATGGATGGTCGTAGCATGTTCTTAATGCTTGCACCAAAAACTGAAAAATAATAAAACAATTTATTTATTTTAGGAGGATTTATAATCATGCCAAAACAAAAAACACACCGTGCATCAGCAAAACGCTTTAAGCGTACAGGAAATGGTGGTTTGAAACGTTCAAACGCCTACACATCACATCGTTTCCACGGTAAAACAAAGAAGCAACGTCGTCAATTACGTAAAGCTTCAATGGTATCTGCTTCAGATATGAAACGTATCAAGCAAATGCTTTCTCAAATGAAATAAGAATATCTAAGATAAATATTATAAAGAAGAAAAGTTACTTAATTATGTAACTATACCTAGTATAAAGGTTGAATTTTTAAGGAGGAATTGTCATGCCACGTGTTAAAGGTGGATCTGTTACACGCCAACGTCGTAAGAAAATTATCAAATTAGCTAAAGGTTATCGCGGAGCAAAGCATATTCAATTCAAAGTTGCTAAGCAACAAGTTATGAAGTCATACCAATATGCATTCCGTGATCGTCGTAAGACAAAGTCTAACTTCCGTAAGTTATGGATTGCTCGTATTAATGCTGCTGCTCGTCAAAATGACATTAGCTACAGCAAGTTAATGCATGGTTTGAAGTTAGCTAATGTTGAAGTTAACCGTAAGATGTTAGCTGATTTAGCTATTACAGATGCAGCTGCATTTACAGCACTTGTTGATGAAGCAAAGAAAGCTTTAGCTGCTGAATAATTTAGTTTTTTAATTAAGTGAGAAGGTATTTTACCTTCTTGCTTTTTTTATATCCTTAAAATTACTTATAATTTTGTATAAACAGATTGCTCAGGGAAAATATGATATAATTTAAATTGATAAAATATTAGGAGAATTTTCAATGTTTAAAAGATTTATACCGACTTGGAAGATTGAATCTATTTATGATTTAACACCACAAGAAGTTAAAAATCATGGAATTAAAGCAATTTTAACGGATTTAGATAATACATTAATTGCTTGGAATAATCCAGATGGTACACCAGAACTCAGAAATTGGTTAAAAGTTATGAGAGAGGAATCTATACCAGTTATAGTTGTATCAAATAATAATCATAGGCGTATAAAAAGAGCGGTAGAACGTTTTGAACTTCCATTTGTCTCAAGGGCATTAAAGCCATTTGTTAGAGGAATAAATATTGCTAAGAAGAGATATAATTTAAAGAATAACGAAGTTGTTTTGGTCGGAGACCAATTAATGACAGATATTGCTGCTGCTAATAATGCTGGTATTAGGAGTATTCTAGTTAAACCTTTAGTTAAAAGTGATGCATGGAATACTAAGCCAAATAGGATATTAGAAAAAATCATAAAAAATAATTTAATAAAAAATAATAAAATGGAAAAATTATGGAGGCATTCCTTAGATGACAGAAACTAATAATGAAATTTTATATTGTATTGGGTGTGGAGCTAAAATCCAATCTAAAAACCCAAATGAACTAGGGTATACACCAGAATCTGCTGTAAAAAAAGGGTTAGAGACAGAAGAGTTGTATTGTCAACGTTGTTTTAGATTGAGACACTATAATGAAATAGCAGATGTAAGTTTGACAGATGATGATTTTTTAAGATTACTAAATCAAATTGGTGAATCAGATTCATTGATTGTTAATGTTGTAGATATATTTGATTTTAATGGATCAGTTATCCCAGGACTACATAGATTTATTGGTAAGAATGACGTTTTGTTAGTAGGTAATAAATCTGATTTGTTACCTAAGTCTTTAAAACGTTCACGGATTAAAGACTGGTTACGTCAAGAAGCTAATAAACAAGGTTTGAGACCTATAGATGTAGCACTAACTAGTGCAAGTAAAGGGTATGAAATTGATAATTTATTAGAATTAATTGATAAGTATCGTAAAGGCAGAGATGTATATGTAGTAGGTGTTACTAATGTTGGTAAGTCCACACTTATTAACCGTATAATTAAGCAACAAACAGGTATTTCTGAGTTGATTACAACTTCGCGTTTTCCAGGGACAACATTAGATAAAATTGAAATACCATTTGATGATGGTAAAAATTTGATAGATACACCGGGAATTATTCACAAGCAACAAATGGCTCATTATTTAACAGGAAAATCGTTAAAGTTTGCTTCTCCTCAAAAAGAAATCAAGCCTAAAGTTTATCAATTAAATGAAGGACAAACCATTTTCTTAGGGTCTTTAGCAAGATTTGATTATATTTCTGGCGGACGCACAAGTGTAATTGCATATTTTGATAATAATTTACCATTACATCGCACAAAGTTACAAAATGCTGATAAATTTTATGAAAAACATGCAGGAGAATTATTACAACCACCTACTAGAGAAGAATTGGAAAAAATGCCTAAACTAACCAGATTTGAATTTAAGATAAGTGAAAAAAGTGACTTAGTATTTTCAGGATTAGGTTGGATAAGTTTAAGTCCGAATACAATTGTTGCTGGTTGGGCTCCAGAAGGTGTAGGAGTATTAATAAGAAAAGCAATGATTTAAGTATAGAAAGAGATGTGTAATATGAAACTTAGAGGAAAACAAAAACGATATTTACGTAGTGAAGCTCATCATTTAAAACCTATTTTTCAAATTGGTAAAGATGGGTTGAGTGAAGTATGGTTAGATGAAGTTTTAAAAGCATTAGATAAAAGAGAACTATTAAAAGTTAATATTTTGCAAAATTCACTAGTGGAAGTTGAAGAGGTTAAAGAATTTATAGAGAATAATAGTGATGCACAAGTTATTCAAACAATAGGTAATGTGTTAGTTCTGTTTAAAAAGTCTGGTAAGGCTGAAAACCAAAAAATTTCAGTAAAAGTTGCAGAATTATAAAAATTAGAGGGATATACAATGGTTAAAACAATAACAATTCCTGAAATAAAAGTCATGGCTGAATTAATAACGAATATGAAACATAAGAGGGTAGGAATATTAGGTGGTACTTTTAATCCGCCACATCTAGGACATTTAATTATTGCAGAACAAGTAAAAAGCCAATTAAATTTAGATGAAGTAATGTTTATCCCCGATTACCAACCACCTCATATTGATAAAAAAACAGCTATTTCTGCTGAAAAGCGACTAAAAATGGTGAAACTTAGTACGATGGATGAGCCTGAATTTAAAGTTAGTGATATAGAGTTACGACGTAAAGGTGTAAGTTATACAATAGACACAATTAAGGAATTGAAATTGAAGAATCCAGAAGTAGACTATTATTTTATAATTGGTGGAGATATGGTTGAGTATCTACCAAAATGGCATAGAATAGAAGAACTAATTAAATTAGTAAAATTTGTTGGTGTTGGTAGACCTGGATATAGAAAGGAAAGTAAATATCCAATTATGTGGGTAGATGTTCCAATGACAGATATTAGTTCAACTTTAGTTAGACGAAATGTAAAGCAAGGATGTTCTATAAAATATTTAGTGACACCAGAAGTGGAAAACTATATACATGAAGAAGGTTTGTATCGTGAATAATCTAGATTTAGAATATACAGAGGGAATTTTTCCCGGAACGCGAGAAGAATTGGTAAAAAAAGTAAAAGAATCAGTAAAAGAGTCAAGATTTAAACATATACTTGGTGTAGAAAAATCAGCAATCGAATTAGCTAAGCAAAATGATTATAGTACAGAAAAAGCAAGTATTGCTGCTTTAGTACATGATTATGCTAAGGAAAGAACACCAGAAGAATTTAAAAAAACAATTTTAGATGAAAATTTATCTAAAGATTTGCTAAATTGGAATAATTTTATTTGGCATGGTGTGGTTGGTGCAGAAATCATTAAAAATGAATTGCAAATTAAAAATGAAGAAATTTTAAATGCTGTTAGACGACATACTGTAGGTGATGTTGAGATGACAACTTTGGATAAGATTATATATGTTGCCGATTACATTGAAGAGGGACGCAGTTTTCCAGGAGTAAAGCTAGCTAGAACAATTGCTAAAGTAAATTTAGACGATGCTGTTAGTTATGAAACTAAACATGTTTTAGAATTTTTGTTAAGTCAGGATAAAGTTATCTACCCTAAAGCTATATTAACTTATAATAAATGGGTAGCAGAATAATTATTTGAAAGGATTTTGATTAATGGATAGTAAGAAACTTTTAGAAATAGTTGTAAAAGCTGCTGATAGTAAGAGAGCAGAGGATACAGTAGCATTAGATGTTCAAGGAATTAGTATTTTAGCGGATTATTTTGTAATTACACAAGCTAATTCTGAACGACAAGTAAAGGCTATTGCTGATGTAGTTAAAGAACAAGTTTATGAAGCTGGTGCTGATGTTAAAGATATTGAAGGAAAAGATGGAGCAAACTGGATATTATTAGACTTAGGCGATGTAGTAGTTCATGTTTTCAAGACAGAAACTAGACAGTTTTATAATTTAGAAAAACTATGGTCTGATGCACCATTAGTAAATATTGCCGATTGGATAAAATAATATGATATATACAACGTTCGCCCAATTGTACGACAAATTAATGGATCCGCAAATGTATAAGGATTGGGTGTCTTATTTTGATAGATATGAATTTGAAAAAAATAGTAATATTTTAGATTTAGCATGTGGTTCTGGAAGATTTGCAGTGGAAATTGCAAAGAAGGGCTATGATGTAACCGGATTTGATTTATCTGAAGAAATGTTGTCATTAGCATATCAGCATTCATATGAAGAAAACATAGAATTAACATTAGTTGCTGGTGATATGCAAGATTTATCAGGTCTAGAAAAATATAATGTTGTAACTTGTTTTGCTGATTCTTTATGTTATTTACCTAATAAAAGAATATTAAAGAATGCATTTAGAGAAGTGAAACAACATTTAAAAAAAGATGGTGTTTTTTTGTTTGATGTAATAACGCCATATAAGACTGATAAAATATATCCAGGATATATGTATAATTACAGTGATGATGAGCAAACTTTTGTATGGACAACATACTTAGGAGAATATGAACATAGTGTTGAGCATGATTTAACTTTTTTCATTTTTGATGAAAGTATTAATGCATATAAAAAAGTTAATGAACTTCATAAAGAAAGAACTTACGAATTAAGAGATTATATTGAATTGCTGAAAGAAGCTGGCTTTAATCAGATAGAAGTAAGTGCCGAATTTGGACGTGAAGATATAGAAAAACAAACTGAACGTTGGTTCTTTAAATGTAGTATTTAATAAGTGGTGATAGTAATGAAAATTATTGGTATTATAGCAGAATATAATCCATTTCATAATGGTCATCTATATCAAATAGAAAAAGTTAAAGAGATTTATCCGGAATCAATCATAATTGTTGCTATGAGTGGTAATTTTCTACAAAGAGGGGAGCCTGCAATTGTTGATAAGTGGGTAAGAGCAAGACAAGCACTGTTGAATGGTGTAGATGTAGTTGTAGAGATACCGATTGCTGGATGCGTACAACCTGCCGATAGATTTGCTGAGAATGGGGTACGAATATTAAGTAATATGGGATGTGAAGAACTTTTCTTTGGTGCTGAACATGCTGAGTATGATTTTATGACATATGCACAGTTGGTTCAAAATTTAGATAGTACTGAATTTTCAAAAAAAAATATATCTTATGCTGAAGCATTCCAAGAAGCTGTTGCGGCAAAAATAGGACATAATATAGATTCACCTAATGATGTCTTAGGCTTGGCATATGCTAAGGCAAATTTGAAATTTGGAAAAAAGTTAAAGTTAAATCCAATCTCTAGAAATGTTGCAGGTTATCATGATAAGTCTTTGTCTCCTGATAGTAATATCGCAAGTGCTACAGCAATCAGAAAAGTTTTGTTTTCTAAAGACCATAATTTAGTTGATAAGTATCTTCCTTCCTACCAAGATTTAAGGGATGAAAAATATGTTTCTTGGGATGATTTTTGGCCATTTCTAAGATATAAACTAATATCTAGTGATATTGATGAGTTAGCTAATATTTATGGGATGGCTGAAGGAATTCAATATAGAATGAAAAAGAAAGCTTTAGAACTAAAAACGGAAGCGACATTTGATGAATGGCTAAAAGCTGTTAAATCAAAAAGATTTATATACACTAGGCTAACAAGATTATCAGTTGCTACTTTAGTAGGAATGAAAGTTAATGATGTTAGTTTGTATAATAAATTTCCTTATGTGCATTTATTAGGATTTACGAAAAATGGACAGAAAGCTTTGAATATAATGAAGAAAAATAGTGAAATACCATTACTGGCTAAAATATCCCAACAAGATAAAGATGACTTTTATCATGTTGATTATAGAGCTGGTAAAATTTATCAATCTCAAAATTATAAAGAGCAAGATTTAAAAAGAGCCCCATTGATATTTTGAGGTGTCAAGGAAAAAACATTGACAAAGGTTTAAATGAAAGTTATAATCAAATTTGTTGCATTGGGAGGAATATAACATGAAATGGTCTTTAAAAGAGCTAAATCAAGCAAGTGAAGCTCCAATCCATTTTACAGAGAATTTAGATTTGAATGAAGCATTAAAATCTAGAAGATCTGATATTATAAAAGTTTCAACAGTACATGTTGATGGAATGTTTTCTGTCGACGAATTAGGAGTTTTAGGCTATATGAAGGTTAACTGTACAGTAACCTTACCTTCTAGTCGTTCATTTCAACCAGTCGATTTAGAACTTAATTTTGATGTAACAGAGCATTATTTAAGTCATTATAATCCGGATTTATCAAATTTTGAAGATACGGATGTCGTTATTGTATTAAAAGATGATATACTGAATCTTGCAGATGTTATAGAAGACAATATATTGTTACAAATTCCTATGCAGGTTTTATCTGTAGATGAGAAACGAGATGACGCGGTTATGCCGTCTGGTAATGACTGGAGTGTCATTCGTGAGGAACAGTTGCAGAAAAACAATCATAAGAAAGATAATATTGATCCAAGATTAGCTAAGTTAAAGAATTTCTTTGATGAAGATAAATAGTAATAGCTATTGCAAATTTTGTGAATAACAAGTAGAATCTTTCTTGGTAGATTTATTTATTGTTTTAAGGAGGTGTCTAATAATGGCTGTACCAGCACGTAGAACATCTAAAACTCGCAAGAGATTACGTCGCACACATTACAAGTTACAAGTACCTGGTATGAGTGCTTGCCCAAATTGTGGTGAATTACGTAAAGCACATCATGTATGCCCAAGTTGTGGATACTATGGTGACAAGGAAGTTGTAAAAACTAAGTAATCGAAATATTAATTAAGATTAAAGGGACCATGGCCCTTTAATAACTTGGATAACGCTTTTCTTTATTCAGAAAGAAAAGCGTTATTTTAATATTTACTAAATAAAAAGTACGATAAAATTTTGAGATAATAATTTTATCGTACTTTTTTGAAAACTGGATTATTTTTTTGACACATCAATGTACTTAAAATCAGGATTAATAGATTTATCTAAACTATTGAATTGCTGTTCCATTTTTTCAATAATAATTTTCTGATTTTTATCGTTAATTTTCATTTTCCTATCTAAATAGATTGGATCTCCAAAAGCAACTGTAGTTTTTTTTCTAGTTAAAAGTCCTTTAAAGGTTAATGGCCCTTGATACACAGCAGGAACAATAGGAACTCCTGAAAGTTTAGCAATTAAAATTGCTCCACCTTTTAGTTTTTGAGAATGTCTAGTTCCAGATGGAAACATGATAAGTGATAAATCTTTCTTTTTTAACCATTTAACAGGAGTTTTAATAACTGAAGGTCCAGGATTTTCTCGATTAACAGGAAAAGCATTGGCGTGTACAAGAATGAATCGTAATATAGGATTTTTGAATAATTCTTCTTTAGCCATAAAAGAGAATTTCTTTGGAGAAGCAGCTAATGCAAAATATAAAGGATCGAACCAAGTCCTATGTGGGCCGACTAAAATATAATTTCCAGTTGGAAGTTTTTCTTTATTTAAATATGTAGGTTTTCCATTAACAATGTAAACTATAATACGAACTATCACACGAATGAAAGAATAAAACATTGAGCGACAACCTTTCTATAATTTGTTATACTACTATCATATAGTATGAAAAAAATTTTTAAGTTGCAAGTAAAAAATGAGGTTTTATAATGCATGAGGATATATTACTATCTAATGAACGAATTGATCAATTGTATTCATCAAAGATAAAAATTATTCAAAGTAGCGAAGTTTTTTCTTTTTCAATAGATGCTGTTTTATTGGCTGACTTTGCAGACTCATTGAAGAAAAAGAATTCTAAGATAGTGGATCTATGTGCAGGAAATGGTGCAGTAGGTCTTTTTTTGAGTCAGAAAGTGAATGGAAAAATAATCCAAGTAGAGATTCAAAAAAGATTAGCTGATATGGCTAGAAGAAGTATATTACTGAATAATTTAGAAGATAAAATCACAATCTTAAATGAGGATTTAAATAATTTACAAGGTTTGATATCAAAAGATTCGGTTGATATGGTGGTATGTAATCCTCCGTATTTCGCTAATTTGGAAACAAGTAAAAAAAATCCTAATCAATACTATGCTATTGCAAGACATGAAATTAAGGTAACTCTAGAACAAGTCATAGAAGTTACAAGTGGACTTTTGAAATTTGGTGGGAAGGCTAATTTTGTATATAGACCTGATAGGCTACTTGAAATGTTAGATTTGATGAGAAAACACAATATTGCTCCAAAAAAAATTCAATTAGTATATCCAAAAAAAGATAAGGAAGCTAATATTGTATTAGTTCAAGGTATAAAAGCAGGAAAAGATGGTGGGATTCGTTACCTTCCACCTATAATTGTGTCGGAAGATAATGGAAAATATACTAATGTTATAGAGGAACTTTTATATGGTAAAGGAAAATAGCTATTATTTCTATGTATTATTGTGTGCAGACAATACTTTATATGGAGGATTTACGACTGATTTAATTAGGAGATTAAATCAACATAATGATGGAGTAGGTGCTAAATACACAAGATTAAAAAAACGTAGACCAGTTGAAATGATTTATCATGAAAAATTTAGTTCTAAAAGTATGGCTTTAAAAAAAGAATATGCATTTAAGCATCAATCTAGGGAAAAGAAAAATAAATATTTAGTTGAACATGGTGTAGATAGAAATTTAATTGAATGATTAATAAAATCATTGCAATTCATACAATAATAAAGTATAATCTTTTAAGTGTGTAAGACACAATTCACACTGCATGCGATAGTTAAAAAGTTGCTCGTCAGAGTTTTTTAACAATTGAACATGTGGGAGGATAAAAAAACAAATTATTTGGAGGTAAATTGTAATGGCAGTTATTACCATGAAACAATTACTAGAAGCTGGTGTACATTTTGGTCACCAAACACGTCGTTGGAACCCTAAGATGAAGAAGTATATCTTTACAGAACGTAACGGTATCTACATCATTGACTTACAAAAAACAGTTAAGTTAATTGATGATGCATATGACTTCATTAAAGATGCTGCAAGTGATGACGGCGTAGTATTATTTGTTGGTACAAAGAAGCAAGCACAAGAAGCTATCGAAGAAGAAGCAAAGCGTGCAGGTCAATACTATGTTAACCATCGTTGGTTAGGTGGTACTTTGACTAACTGGAATACAATTCAAAAGCGTATTAAGAAGTTAAAAGAAATCAAGGCAATGGCTGAAGATGGTACTTTTGATCGCTTACCTAAGAAGGAAGTTGCTTTGTTAATTAAACAAAGAGATCGTTTAGAAAAATTCCTTGGTGGTATTGAAGATATGCCACGTATTCCTGATGTATTGTTCATCGTTGATCCTCGTAAAGAACGTATCGCTGTTAAGGAAGCTCAAAAATTGAACATTCCTATTGTTGCTATGGTTGATACAAACGCAGATCCTGATGAAATTGATGTTAAGATTCCATCAAACGACGATGCAATTCGTGCAGTTCGTTTAATCACTTCTAAGATGGCAGATGCTATCATTGAAGGTCGTCAAGGTGAAGATGATGCACCTGTTACTGAAGATACATTTGAAAATACAGATGATCAAGTTGATTCAATCGAAGATATCGTTGAAGCTGTAGAAGGCGACAATGATAGCACAGATGCTGAATAGTTAGTTAACTTAGGCTGTCTCGAATTTGTGGGCAAATAGCCTCAGTTTGAGACAGCTTTTTTAGTAATTTTAATTTTAAGGAGGCCAATTAAGATGGCAAAGATTTCTGCTGCTCAAGTAAAAGAGTTACGTGATAAAACAGGCGTTGGTATGATGGACGCTAAAAAAGCTTTAGTTGCTGTAGAAGGTGACATGGAAAAAGCTATTGATTTCTTACGTGAAAAAGGTATGGCAAAAGCTGCTAAGAAGAGTGATCGTGTTGCTGCTGAAGGTTTAGCAAACGTTGCTGTAAATGGTAATAAGGCTGTTATTGTTGAAGTTAACGCTGAAACAGACTTTGTTGCACAAAATGATCAATTTAAAGCATTAGTAAAGCATATTGCAGACGTTATTGCTGAAAACACACCTGCTGATGTAGAAGCTGCTTTACAATTAAAGACAGATAAAGGTACTCTTAACGATGAATTAATTGAAGCTACACAAGTTATTGGTGAAAAGATTAGTTTACGTCGTTTTGAAGTTGTTGAAAAGGCAGACGCTGACAACTTTGGTGCATACTTACACGATGGTGGACGTATTGCTGTATTGTCAGTAGTAGAAGGTGCTGATGAAGCTACAGCTAAGGATGTTGCTATGCACGTTGCTGCTATTAATCCTAAATATGTAAACCGTGATGAAGTTCCAGAAGCTGAAGTTGCACATGAAAAGGAAGTTCTTACAGAAGAAGCTAAGAATGAAGGCAAGCCAGAAAAAATCATTGAAAAAATGGTTGCTGGTCGCTTGAACAAGTTCTTTGCAGAAGTTGCATTGGATGATCAAGACTTTGTTAAGGATCCTGATTTAACAGTTGCAAAATATGTTGCTTCTAAGAATGGTAAGGTAAAATCTTTTGTTCGTTATGAAGTTGGCGAAGGTATTGAAAAGAAAGAAGAAAACTTTGCTGAAGAAGTAATGTCTCAAATTAAATAATATTTAATTTAGTTGCTGTAAATGTTGGTTTATCAACGTTTATGGTAACTTTTTTTATGCTTTTATATAAATGACCCACAAAATGACCCACACTTGTTTTTAATTCTGCATAAAATTAGCAAATTTAAGTGAAGTTTCTTGCTTTCGATTCTGTGTAACGTGAGTATAAATATCAAGTGTCATTTTTGAAGTCGAATGTCCTAAGCGTTCTTGAACTTCTTTGATGTTAGCACCAGATTCAAATAAAAGAGAAGCATGGGTATGTCTAAAACCGTGTGCAGTTATTTTTTTCATATCTGGGAAATTACGGTATACTGTTCCTAACCAAGATGTTGCAACATGGGATGGGTAGTATTGGTTAGTTTCAGGGTTTGTAAATAAGAACTGTTGAGAATTATTAGCATTAAAACCAAATTTCAATAGTTTCTTCTGTTGTTGTAGTTTCCATTTTTTTAATACAGTTAATGTAACATCATCTATAGAAATTACTCGTTTTGATTTCTTAGTCTTAGGTGTATTTATAGTCGTTTCTTTTTTACCAGGATTATATGCAGTAGTTTTAGTTATAGTAATTGTTTGCTCATTAAAATCTATATCTTTCCATTGTAAAGCTAAACATTCACCAGAACGCATACCAGAATAGGCAAGCAGTCTAAAGAATGTATAGTATTTGAAATTATATCCTTTGACATTTTCTAAAAAAGTGATAAGTTCATCTTTAGAGTAAAAATTATTATCAGATTCAATGTGTTTATATTTTTTCTTATCAGTAGCTTTAGGAAAGATTACTAATTTAAAAACATTAACATCTAACATACTCAATTTAACAGCATAATTTAACGGAGAATTGAGTATTACTAGATATTGACGATAACTCTTGTATTTAGCAGCTAACTTATTAACTATTTGTTGAGCTAATGCAGGAGTAATTTTTTTGATATTTGCATTACCAATCAATGGCTTTACAACTCGTTCGTATCTTATTTTTTTAGTTTCAGCAGTATTAGGTTTCACAGTATTTTTATATGATTCAAACCATAAGTTAAACAAGTCATCAAAGGTTTTAATATTTGTATCTTTAGCTTTTCCATAATTTCCATTGGCAAAGTCTAATTGCAATTGTCTGATTACACGTTCTGCATCTTTTTTTCTTTTGAAACCTCTTCTGGAAGTTTCTACACGTTTGCCAGTAACTGGATCAATACCTAAATATAGTTTAAATCTATATAAAGATTCTCCTTTTTTAGTATATTTGATTATTTGTGCCATTATAATCATCTCCTTAGAATATATGTTCTTTTAAATGTATTTTTAAACCCGTCGATTTCGACGGGGATGAATATATTCATATATACGAAAAGGGACAACCGTTTCTAGTTGTCCCTTCACTTAATAACCAATATTGATTTTAGGATCTCTATTAGCTAACGGTTTTACCGTTATTTCCTTAATTAATTATAACATATCTTGAATATGTTACAGCTAATAATGAAGTGACATTTGTAAATTATTTGGTGTACCATTTAAATTCTTTATAATTGGTTAGTCTTGAATGACCAATAGCATTTTCACCATAATAAAAAGTTAGGAAAGTTCCATCTACAGCCTGTTCATCAGAGATGTGGTTATTTTCTACTAGACAAGCAGTAATCATTCCTTGAACTTTTGAACTTACTTTGTCTAGTTCATCAACTGTAAGATCAGTAATTTTGGAATTATAGTAGACTTTTGCTTGTTTAGTTTCAGTAATTTTAATTTTTTTAACATATGTAGCATAATCAAATTCAGAATTTGGAGTACCATTATCTGTTGGATTGCCATTTTCATCTAAAGTTCCTTCTGCAAATCCTTGGTTTTGTTTTAAATATGCTTTCATTTCTTTATTAGCTTTCTTTAACTTCTTATTACTAAGAGTATTAGCTGAAATAACATAATTTTCGCTTAAAGAAGAATAAGCAGGAGCTATGGTCAATCCTAGAGTCATTAACGCAGTATATGTGATAATTTTTTTCATATAAAATCTCTCCCTGATTTTTATTTTTCGGATTAGCTTTTAGTGACATCAAATCAATTGGTCAAATATCTCAATCTAAAACACTGTCAAAAGTATTAAAGTCAGCATTTTCTCTTAACTGGTTCCAATCTATATATTTCTCAGCCCAATCTGGAATTCCATAATAATTAATGTAATCTTTTTGCGTATGAAATTCAGCAATATTTGTATTATATGTAAGAATGTCGATCATTACTTTGTTTGCCTCATACTCAACACCATATGATTTAAAAGTTAAATTATGACGCTTTAGGTATTCAGTATTGGTATCATGTTTGCAAATGTGGTGACCTAATTCATGAGCGAGAGTTACGTAATTTTCTTGATCAGAATTTCTAGTACTTAATAGAATAGTTGGAATTCTAAAGTTAACAGTTCTTAGTCCTAAAACATCTTTCCCCAAATCAGCGTAATCTACATGAATTCCCAAGAAATCACACAATTTATACGGATTGTTTGAATTTGCATTCTTAATAATCTTATTCACTTTCTCTCTAGTCCAATCTGTATAACGCATGATCAACACCTTACTTTCTGTACTTTTTAGGTGTAAATTTTTCTTTTGCTAATAATTTAGACCTTCTGAGTGTTCTTTCCAAAGCAGATCTAATTAACTCAGCATCTTCTTCATCTATTTCAGTACCACCATTATTGAGATAAGCCAAAGAGCTATCATCACTTAAACCATTAATCATTTCAGTTAATTTCTTCTGGATATCTCGTTCATCTTTACTGGTAAATTGAGGTGTTTCTGTTCTACCAAGCAGATAATCAGTAGTTACTCCAAAATAGTCAGCAACTTTAGATAATCTATCTCCATTTGGTGTTTTTTTCTTCCATGAATATAAAGAATTTCTCCCAAAACCAAGTTTTTCTTCTAGTTCTACTATAGAAATACCTTGTTTTTTGGCGAGTTCTTTAACTCTGTCAAAAACTGTCATAAAGTATTCCTCGCAATCTATATAGTTTATTATTAAACTTTTTTGTAGAAATTTGTTGACATCTATAATAAAGTTTAATATACTATTCGTGTAAGTTAATTTGATAGAAAAAAAGCAAGAATAACAAATAAAAATATACGAGTAATAAAGGTTATTTAGTGCTTATTTAACTACGGTTTAAGTCTACAATAAAGTTTAAATCAAGTCAATATATCTACAAAAATTTCTATCAATTTTACTTACGTAATTCAAAAAGTGAGTCAAGAAAGGAGAGATTTTAGATGCCAGAAACATTGAGCGGTAGAGAAAAAATCATCAAATATTTAACTGATAATGATATTTCCATTCATTCTTTATCAGTCATGTATGGGGTGAATAAACAAGATATGTCCGATTATTTATCAGGACGTAAAAAGAACCCAAAAGCTAACCAAATTATTTTGAAAATTATTTCTGACTTAAAAATAAGGTAGGTGTTTTTGATGGAATTAGCAGACTTATTTAGCAAAAAAGCATTAGGAGATTTTTTAAACAAACTTTTTGATGCCTTGTTGAAAATGGCAGAAGAAAGAATGAAGTTTAATAACCAAAGATTTCTAAATAGATCTCAAGCTGCTGAATATTGTGGAATGGAACCTAAATATTTTGATAATGTCCGAAAAGAACCAGATGCACCAAGACCAATCTATCCAATAGAAGGTGGGACTAAGCCATTTTTTGATAAAGAAGATTTGGATAGATATATGGCAAGTAGAAAGATTTGAGGTGACCTAATGGAACCAGTTTTAGCAGTATTAATTGGATGTGTGATTTATGTGACAGTATTTGTTTTGGTTAGTTGGTTAAAAGATATTTTTACGAATTGGAGGAATTAAAGATGTGGTGCATATACGGTATTCTGCTATGCATAGCATACGCAGGAAGTGTTGATTTGTATAGATGGAATAAGAAACGTAAAGGAGGCAATAGCAATGATTGAATTAACAACAGCAGCTTATTTTACATTGATAGGATTATCAATCCTTGCTGGCTATACCATACATGGAATTGTAGATGCAATCAGGAAAGGTGAATTTTTTGATTAGGAGGATACAAGATGGAAGCAATAAAAAAAGGTACATCCGTTAAAGATGTACCACACAAATCAAATCTATGTACTAATTATAGCACATCAGATGTCGAGTTGTTAAGTCGCAGAATTAGATTTAGACGTGGTGTTAATAGAATTATTGAAAATACTAAGGATAAAAAGAAACTATTAATATTCTTAGAAACTACAGCAGAAATTGAGAGTTCCTATGATAAAGCTAATGCAATGTGGCTACTTGATAAGTATAAGGAATTAGGAGGTAAACGTAATGGCAATGAAGATTAATAAATTAGAGATCGAGAACGTCAAACGTGTTAAAGCAGTAAAAGCTGAATTCACACCAAATGGCTTAACAGTTATTGGTGGGAACAATAACCAAGGTAAGACATCAATCCTAGATGCAATTGCTTGGGCTTTAGGCGGCAACAAATATAAGCCGTCACAAGCTCAAAGACAAGGATCAGTAACACCACCACATCTACATGTAGTGATGAATAATGGCTTGATTGTAGAACGTAGTGGTAAGAATTCCACACTTAAAGTTATTGATCCTAATGGTAAAAAGGGTGGCCAACAATTATTAAATGACTTTGTGGAAGAGTTAGCCATCAACTTGCCTAAGTTTATGGAATCTACATCAAAGGAAAAAGCTAATACTTTGTTACAAATCATTGGTGTAGGTCCTAAACTCCAAGAGTTAGAGATGAAAGAAGGTGAGTTGTACAACGAACGTAGAACAATTGGCCAGATTGCTGACCAAAAGAAGAAATTTGCTGAAGAACAAACATACTATCCAGATGCTCCACACGAATTAGTTCCAGTTAACGAGCTAATCAAACAGCAACAAGATATCCTAGCTCGAAACGGTGAAAATCAACGTAAAAGGGACAACTTGAGTAGCTTAGAAGAACAACATACTTTCCAAGCTCGAAAAGTATCTCAACTAATGAAAGAGTTAGAAAAGGAACAAGCTAAATTGGCTGAATTAACTGAAGATGTAAATGTGGCCAAGAAGTCAGTCTTAGAACTCAAGGACGAATCAACAGAAGAGTTAGAGAGAAATCTAGCAGAAATTGATGAGATAAATCGTAAAGTTAGAGCCAACCTAGATAAAGATAAGGCAGAAGAAGATGCTAATCAATATAAAGATAAGTATCAAGAACTAACTAGAAATATTGAATCAGTTAGAAAAGAAAAAGCTGACTTATTAAATAGTGCTGATTTACCATTACCAGAATTATCTGTTGATAATGGAGAGTTGATTTATAAAGGTCAAAAGTGGGACAACATGTCCGGCTCAGACCAACTAAAAGTATCAACTGCTATTGTACGTAAGCTAAAACCTAATTGTGGTTTTATCCTACTAGACAAACTAGAACAAATGGATATGCAAACACTAGAAGAGTTTAATCATTGGCTGGAACAAGAACAATTGCAAGGAATTGCAACTAGAGTTTCAACTGGTGATGAATGCTCAATCATTATTGAAGATGGTTATGCTACTAAAAATAATACAGTGGCCAAAGAACCAGAAATTAAAAATACTTGGACTGGGAAAGGAGCATTTTAAATGAGTAAGTACGAAGTGCAACAAACAATGCAGATTGAACCAATGAAGGTACTAATCTATGGAGTTGAAGGAATTGGAAAAACAACTTTTGCTAGTAAGTTTCCAGATCCTATCTTCATTGATACGGAAGGCTCAACAGGTTTCATCAATGCTAGAAAATTACCAAATCCAACATCTTGGACAATGTTATTAGATGAATTAGAAGACATTAAGTCTGAACCTCGTGGAAAGACTTTGATTATTGATACTTTAGACTGGGCGGAACGCTTGGCCAAGAAGTATTTAATGGATAAAAACAAATGGGCTGCTATCGACTCAACAAATTATGGATCTAGATATGTGGCTTTGTCTGATGAGATTGGAAAGTTACTCAATAAATTAACTGAGATTAAAGACATAGGAATCAATGTTGTTCTAACTGCTCATGCTGAAACTAAGAAACATGAATTACCTGATGAGATGGGACAATATGACAAATACACTCTTAAATTAGAAAAAAGAGATGCTGGCTTGGCCAAAGAATGGGCTGACATGATTCTATTCTTCAATTACAAAACAACAATCATCAGCGACAGCAAATCCAATAGTAAGAAAGCGACTGGTGGCCAACGTGTGATGTATACAACACACAAGCCAGCTTGGGACGCTAAGAACCGTTTAGGCTTACCTGATGAATTACCAATAGACTTTGAGGCAATCAGAGAACTATTTGAAGCAAAAACAGGAATGAGTACCACACAAATCAAATCTGAATCTAATACACAAACACAACAACAAGTACCATTGCCTGATGAACCACCAGTTATAGAAGACGAGCCAGAACCAGAAGAAGCTAAACCAGCTCCTGAATTTGCTGAAGAAATACCTAGCTCAATTCCACAGAGTTTAGCTGATTTAATGACAGTTAATCACGTTACAGTTGATGAGATTATGCAGGTAATCTATGTTGGTGGATTTATGCCACAAGGCACACCTTTAGAAAACGTTCCAGAAGAACTTTGGGGACATTTAGCAAGTAATTGGGACAAAGTCCTAAATATGTTAGAAACACAAATTAGAAAATAATGGAGGAATTATCAATGAACAACAACGAAAACGAATTTTTAAACTGGGGAGACAGTTTTGTCGCACAAGAAAATGAATTTGTAGTATTGCCAGAAGGAGAATACCAATTTACAGTAACAGGTTTTGAACGTAAGAATTATGACGGAAACAGTGACAAGATTCCAAATGGTACACCTTACGCAGAATTAAGTCTTGAATTTACTGGCAATGAAGGCAAAACAACAGTTACTGAACGCTTATATCTATTAAAGAGATTGAGCTGGAAATTAACAGAGTTCTTTGGATCAATTGGACAAAATCCAGTCAATGGACAAGCTTTTAATCCAAACTGGAACACAGTTTTGGGAAGTACAGGCAAAGCAGAATTGGTTGTTAATAATTACAAGAATAAAGATGGCCAAGACCGTCAGAACAATCGTGTGAAGAAATTTTTGAAACCAGAAAATGTACAACAAACACAACCAGTTCAACAAGCTGTACCAACACAAGCACAACAGACACAACAACCACAACAAACTAATAGCTGGAATGGTGCATTTTAGGAGGCAGAGTTATGAAGAACATTGATATTAATATTTTGCAACTAGCTCAAGGAGCAGTACAAGAAAAACTAGATAGAGAATTTGAAAAGGTTTTTGAGAATATTCAAGATCCTAATGTTAATGCAACAGCTAAACGAACAATCACTTTAAAAATTGACTTGGTGCCTGATGATGTTAGACAAGTAGTCAAAACTAATGTTACTGCTACATCTAAACTAGCACCAACAGATCCAGTAGCTACAACAATTTTGACTGGTAAGGACTTAACAACTAATAAGATTGAAGCTCATGAATTACAGTCTGGTGTCCCTGGCCAAACATACATTGATGAAAAGGGAGACCTTAGAACAGATACTGGAGATCCAGGTGATGTTATCGAAAAAGAAACTAAGAAAAAAAGTAAAGTAATTGATCTACAAGAAAAGAGGGGTTAGGACAATGGATTTAACAAAAGAAGCATTGAAATATTTAGCAGAAAATACTATTAAACCTGAAGAAAGAGTAGTAGAAATTGACGGTAGTAACTTTGTTATTGATGAAAATGGTCATTACAGCAGGGTCCAACCAAAAGTGTACAATGCTAGAAGTCCACTTGCAATGAGAACACTAACAGGATTAGTTGATTACATCAAATCTAATTTAGAACGTCAAGAAACTAAACTACTTTTACATGTCGAAAGACCAACTGAAGTAAGTTTATTAGGGCTTTTAGCTGAAGATGGTACTAGAGAATATTTAGCATCTGCTCAAGCAATTGTTCCTGGTTTTTCTTTTAACTCTTTCCTAAACATTGAAGAGTTTAACGTTGCTTTACAATCAATTTTTGTTAAAAATCCTGATCGTGAAATTTTATTAAAAGTCGTTGGTAATCTCAAAGAAGACAACGTAAAAACAACTGGTGATGATGGTGTAAGTCAAGCTGTAACCATCAAAACGGGAGTTGCATCAGCAGCAGATGTAAAGGTTCCTAATCCAGTAACTTTAGCTCCATATCGAACATTTATTGAAGTGGAACAGCCTGAAAGTAAGTTTATTTTCAGAATGCAAGACGGACCTAGGGGAGCAATTTTTGAAGCTGATGGTGGAGCTTGGAGAAATCAAGCAATCCTAAATATCAAGAAATACTTGGGAGACCAATTATCAGATGAGATCAAGAACGGAAAAATCACAATTCTAGCATAGGGGTGATTTGATGGAATTAAGACCATATCAAGAGACCGCTAGACAAAAGGTGCAAGAAGAGTGGAAAGAAGGAAAGAAACGAACCTTGCTAGTTTTGCCAACAGGAACTGGTAAGACTATTGTGTTTAGCAAAATCATTGAAGATCGAGTTAAAAAAGGTGAACGTGTTTTAGTAATAGCTCATAGAGGGGAATTATTAGAACAAGCATCAGACAAACTTTATAAATCAACAGGGCTAAAAACGGCCACTGAAAAAGCTGAACAAACTAGTCTAGGTAGTTTCTATCGAGTAGTTGTTGGTTCAGTTCAAACATTGCAACGTGAGAAAAGATTGAATCAATTTCCACCAGAATATTTTGACACAATCGTTATTGATGAAGCACATCATGCAATTTCAGATGGCTATCAACGTGTGCTAGAACATTTTGAAGATGCAAATGTTCTAGGTGTAACAGCTACACCAGATCGAGGTGATATGAGAAATCTAGGCTCGTACTTTGAGAGCTTAGCTTATGAGTATAGCTTGCCAGAAGCAATTAAATCTGGATATCTCAGTCCAATTAAAGCTTTGACTATTCCATTAAAGCTGGATTTATCCAATGTTAAACAACAAGCAGGAGATTTTTCTACTAAGGATTTAGGAACAGCGTTGGATCCTTATCTCGAACAGATTGCTGAAGAGATGAAGAAACAGTGTTTTGACAGAAAGACAGTTGTATTCTTACCACTAGTTAAAACATCACAAAAGTTCAGAGATATTTTGAATAAACATGGTTTTAAAGCTGCTGAAGTTAATGGAGAATCTACAGACAGAGAACAAGTTCTAAAAGATTACGAAGAAGGTAAGTACAACGTTCTATGTAATTCAATGTTGCTAACTGAAGGCTGGGATTGTCCTAGTGTTGATTGTGTAATTGTTCTTAGACCAACTAAAGTGAGAGCTTTATATTCTCAAATGGTAGGACGTGGAACTCGATTAGCTCCAGGCAAAAAAGAATTGCTGTTGCTAGATTTCTTGTGGCACACAGAACGTCATGAGTTATGTCATCCAGCTAATTTAATAGCTACTGATGAGGCAGTGGCCAAAAAGATGACAGAAAATATTGAAGAGTTAGGAACTCCAATTGATCTAGAACAAGCAGAACAACAAGCCAAAGAAGATGTTGCTTTAGAGCGTGAAGAATCATTAGCTAAACAACTAGCTGAAATGAAGAAACGTAAGCGTAAATTAGTTGATCCACTGCAATTTGAGATGTCTATCCAAGCATCTGACTTAACGGATTATGTTCCAAGCTTTGGCTGGCAAATGTCACCACCAACTGATAAGCAAGTTAAAGCACTAGAGAAATGGGGAATTTTCCCAGATGAAATTGAAAATGCTGGTAAGGCTGAGATGTTAATTAACAGATTAGTAAAACGTCGAGATGCAGGGTTATCAACACCTAAACAGATTAGATTTCTAGAAAATCGTGGTTTTCAGCATGTAGGTACTTGGCAATTTGAAGCAGCAACTAAATTAATTAATCGAATTGCAGCTAACGGTTGGAGAATACCTCATGGAATTAAACCGGCAGAATACAAACCGGCTTAGCAGATAAAACTGCTGTACTGCAAGGCTAAAGGGTAGCAATTCCAGTTCGATTCTGGCTTGCAGTGTTATTTCTGAGAAAGGAGAATTAATAAATTGGAAGAACACAAATTAAATCTATTAGAACTACTAGATTACATTGATCCATCAATGTTGAACTATCAAGAATGGGTCAATGTAGGTATGGCACTAAAATATGAAGGCTACAGTGTCAATGATTGGGATAGCTGGTCACAAAGAGATAGTGCTAGATATCATGACGGTGAAACTGAAAAGAAATGGAATACCTTTGATGGATCTACTAAACCAGTTACAGGAGCAACCATCACACAATTGGCCAAGGATAATGGTTGGAAACCATACTCAGCTGATAGCAATGATAGCTTTGATTGGGGAGATAGTTTTGTTGCCTCGATTGATAAAGGATATCAGTTAATCAACAAAGATTACATTGACGGAGAAAAAGTCTTACCACCTAAAACATGGAATCCAGTTAAACAAATCACAGATTATATTGAGACCTTATTTAGTGCAGACGATATCATATCATACGTGAATGATGGATATAAACACGAGCAAGGGGATCACGAGAAATGGCTACCTAACAGAGGTGTTTACACAAAAACTGCAGGTCAAATTATAGATGAACTGAGAAAAAGTAACGGTGATGTTGGAATGGTGTTGGGAGATCCTAACGTTGAAATGGGAGCTTGGATTAGATTCAATCCATTAGACGGAAAAGGGATAACCAATGAGAATGTTGTTGATTATCGTTATTCATTAGTTGAAAGCGACAGTATGTCGATTGAACAACAGTATGAAGTTCTAAAAAAACTAGAACTACCTATTGCAGTGTTGGTTCATTCTGGTGGTAAAAGTCTACATGCGATTGTTAAAGTAGATGCTCAAAATTATCCACAATATCAAGAACGTGTGGATTATCTGTATAAAATCGTTGAGAAAAATGGGCTGAAAATTGACCGGCAAAATAAAAATCCATCTAGACTAACACGTTTACCAGGGTTCGAACGTAACGGAAAGAAACAATATATCGTTGATAGAAATATTGGCCAAGCTAATTGGGATGAATGGAAAGAATATATTGAAGATTTAAACGACAATTTACCAGAAATGGAAAATATGGCTGGCTTGTTTGATAAACCAATCGAACTAGCTCCAGAGTTGATAGGTGGAGTTTTAAGACAAGGTCATAAGATGTTAATTGCTGGTCCATCTAAAGCTGGTAAATCATTTGCCTTAATTGAATTAGCTATCAGTATTGCAGAAGGCTGGTCATGGTTTGGTTTTCCAATCAATCATCCAGGTAGAGTACTATATGTGAACTTGGAGCTTGATGATAGGTCAGCAAGCAAAAGATTTGTAGATATCTACAATCAGCTTGGACGTGGTCACAAAAATGTTAAGAACATAGATGTTTGGAATTTACGTGGTAAAACAAGTCCAATGGATAAGTTAACACCTAAATTAATTCGTAGAGCTGCAAAGCAAAATTATACAGCAGTTATTATTGATCCAATCTATAAGGTGTTAACTGGTGATGAAAATAACGCTCATGATATGTCGATCTTTGTTAATCAGTTTGACAGAATTGCAACCGAACTAAATTGTTCAGTTATCTATGCTCATCATCATTCTAAAGGTGCTCAAGGTGGCAAAAACTCAATGGACCGTTCATCTGGTTCAGGGGTATTTGCCAGAGATCCAGATGCAATCTTGGACTTAATTGAGTTGCCAGTTACAGAAGACAGATATATTTACAAAGAAAATGAAGTTATCTGTGAATTGTACAACCAAGCAATTAAGCAATATGTTCCTAGCTATGACAGAGTTGGACCAGATGACAGGTTCAGCAAAAAACAAATGGAACATCATCTGATGAGTGCAATTAACACATTACCTAATTCGCAGGAAACATTGAAGTACATTGACGAGCAAAAACAAAAAGCCATTCAGTCAGTTAGACAAGCTACTGCATGGAGATTAGAAGGAACATTACGTGAGTTTCCTAAATTTAAACCAGTAAATGCTTGGTTTAGATATCCGATTCATGTTTTGGATGAAACCTTGCAAGACATAAAGCTTGAAGATGATAGTCCCAAAGAAAAATGGAAAAAAGGTGTTCAGAAGTCTAATCAAAATAGAAGTGAGAAAACTCAACAAGAATTAGAAGAAGCATTTAATGTTTTAAGTGTGGATGGTGGACCGGTTGAAATTAATGCTTTAGCTGATTACTTAGAGATAAGTAAAAGAGCTGTATATAACAGAATCAAAAAACATAATATGTTTAAAGCTCAAGCAAGTTATTTATATAAAACTAATGATGATGATAAATAAAATTTTAATTTTAAAAAGTCATAGCTATTTAGATGTGACACTTCACTTCTTCGTTGAATATCTAAATAGAAATGACAGTGAATGACAACTCCAAAACCCTTGTCATTTCTGGTGTCACTGTGTGTTGTCACTGCTCCCTTTGGGGAGTAGCAGTGACAAAGCACGACCAGTGACCGGAAAATAGCTGTGACAGAAAGAATATAAGTAAAATATTTGAGGTGTAATAATGTATAGATTTTTTGTTCCAATGAAAAAAATACCTAGAACGACACATCAGCAAAAACAGGTTCACGTTGTTCATGGTAAGCCAGTTTTTTATGAGCCAAACGACTTAAAGTTGGCTAGAGAGAAATTTATGGCTAACCTTGCTAGATATATTCCAGATGAAAAAATCACTGGAAAAATCAGATTGATGATTAAATGGTGTTTTGATTCAAACGGAAAATATCCAGATGGAACTTTCAAAGACACTAAACCAGACTTAGATAATAGTGTGAAGTTACTACAGGATTGTATGACCAGTTTAGGTTTCTGGGAAGATGACAGATTCATTGTGAGTTTAATTGTTGAAAAGTTTTGGTCAGATATTCCAGGAATTTTTATTCAGATTGAGGTGGTTGATGATGAACTGGGATGATTTTTTTAAGGATTTACAGAAGTGGATGGAAGCATCAAATATGATGATGCAGAAGTTAGGATTGGGGAGTTCACAGTATTGGAAATGGTGTATTGAGACACTAGGTGTACTTGAGAACAGGTACCCACATCCATTAGTTGTTAAATTTTTAGTAGACATTTTGTCATATCAAGATGAAGCTGTCAGTCAAATTCAAGGGAGGAAGCAAAATGAAAATATTAAGTAATTTTCTGATGTTTGTGCTGATAATCTCAACAATCACAGTTATTATAACGGTACTTTTGGAAATATTTTATTTTCCAAACGTTCTTATAGTTAAAATTTTAGCAACTGGAATTTTATTAGGTGTAATTTCGCTTTATTCAATAGATGTTATAAATTTTATGATCTTGAAAAGAAAAATAGAAGAAGATGAGAAAAAACTTACAGACAGGATACTAGATAGAAAATGTAAGAATGATGAACATTAATATTTCGTAGTGTAAGAATAGTCTGAAATCGGAGGGAATCAAGATGAATTTTGAAAACGGAGATAATGTTGAAAAGTGGTTTGATGAACTTGTTAAACCACAGTCAGAAACTAAAAATCGACATCAAAAAGTAACAGTATATTTAGCTGATGGTAGTGAAAAGATAGTCACTGATGTTTTAAATGTTAGTGAATACACTAATGAACGTGGTGGGCTTGCACTTGAACTTCACGGCAAAAGCAAAACGGGAAAAAGCAAGAAGATAGTTTTTAATTTAACAAGCGATAACATTATTGGATACTCAATAGATGAGATTTAGGCAAATACTAATGTTTGACCTAACAAGGTTTAAATTTGTTAGTAAGCTTTAGAGAGTAAAAGCGTTAAAAAGCGTGTGATTGCATTAAAAAAGCGTGCGAATTGTCAAAATTTAACGCTTTATTAGATTAAAAATTTAAAGGAGTGGTATTAATGTACAAATCAAGACCAATCACAGTAGTTATCCATGAAAATATTAACTACATTTTAACTAGAGATAAATTAACTAAAGAATCGTTGTACAAAGCAGTTGGTCATCAGAAAATTATTTACAATTCAGAAGCAAATACATCTATCCAGAAGTTAGAAGAAATAGCTAAATTTCTAGGTACAAATTTACCAGACTTAGTAACTGATTGGAAAGATGGTTCCTATCCAGATGAACACGAAGAGTATGACCGTGGATATAAAGACGGTAGAAAAGACATGTTAAAAGAAATTATCAAAAAGGAGGCTAAATAGTGAAGTTGTACTTAGTTGAATATACCGTTGATAGTGTCATAAAAAACATGATTGTACGAGCAAAGAATCACATAGAAGCAGAAACACAGGTTAAAGTTTCAGTGATAGCTAACATTCATGATGATAATTTTTAGGAGAAATATTATGGGAAAAGTTCATTTTAATGTTAAGGATATTTTTGGAAATAATCATAAAGAAGCAGAGATTATTAAAGTTTATGAAAATACAGCGTCAATTCGAGACGTGAGTACAGGTTTAACTTGGATAGTTAGAAAACGTGAATTAGGACTAGAGGAAACAAATCCAAATAATAAGTATCCAGGTCATTTTGATTATCGAAAAACCAAACGTCAATGGAAAGGTAAAGAACAGCAATTGGTCGATATGGTTAGAAGCTATAACTAATAAAAAAGCACGCTCCCTTGGAAACGTGCCACTTAAATCAACTAAAATAATTATACCACAGGGAGAGTGCTTAGCTTGGAAGAATTAATGATACCCGGAATGAAAAACATTGACTATGACAAAACAGCTGATAATGTGGCAAGGTTTCTAACTGACAAACGTTACTATCCAAGACTATACAAGATATATCAACAGGCAAGTCCAGAGTTTATACAAAGTCCAAGTTTAAGTGGTATGCCTGGTGGAAGTATAGGAAACAGCAATGAAGAAAAATTAGTGAAATATCTATATGCTAAGTCAATAGTTGATGGAGTTGCAGATACATACGATAAAGGGTCAGTAGAGTTAAAAGTAGTACTAGATAATACACTAGGGAAAATATCAGCAGTTGAGGCAATGATGAGACTACATTTTGAAAAAACTAGATATTATCAGATAAGAAAAATGGCTTTAAATGAGTTTGCAGATGGTTTAGAGATGAAAATTAATTGTCCTGATTTACATATTTATGTTTAATAAGGTATGTTAAAAATCGGAAAACAAAGGGATGAGTAACGAACCACAAGGGGTAACTTTCCGTGCTATTATGGTATTGTAGCAAAGGTAAGTTAGGTTAGTCGCTTTATAGACCATGAGAGTTAAAACTTACTAATGCGTACTTTAGTTGTCATAATTACTAAGTCAGTCTATCCAGGCTGGCTTTTTATTTTGGAGAAAATTATGAAAGATAGTAAAGATTTTGGAAAGGTACAAACTTACGAAGAACTGAAAATGTTACGTGAGTTAGAAAAGCACTACAAGAAACATCCAGTAAAACATAAGCGTAAGTACAGTAGAGATGTTAGCAAGATTAAATTAAAAGGTGGTGGGTGATATGGTGTGAAGAAAAGTGAAGAAAAAGGACCTTTTTTTGAATTGACTAAAAGGCAGAGAAAAGCCGTTGTTATGCTATATGAAGGTGCTTATACCAATAAAGAAATTGCAGAAACACTTCACTGCTCAGAGAGTTTAATTTATAAGTGGAAACGTGAAAATAAATTATTCCAACAAGCTAGAAAGCAATATGAAACTATGATTATTGAAGATAAGTATGTTTCGGAAGCAATGCAATCTATTTATTCTTTAGTTAAATCAGCTAAGTCTGAAATGGTTAGATTACAAGCTGCTATTTCCATTTTGAAGTTGGCTGGTAGGTTAACTGATAGTAGTACACCAGAGTTAGATAAAGCCAAAGTACGTAAAGCAAACGCAGAGGCAGATATTGCTGAGTATAAAGTAAAAGTATTATCAGAAGCTGGGGCTAGTGGAGTTGAATTAGTTAATAAATACCTAGATAAATTGGACTCTGCAGCAAATGAAGAGGTTGGTGGAAATAATGAGTCTTAGAGATGTCTATACAGAAAGACAAATTGAAGTGCTAAAAAAATACAAGCAAGGCTTTCGATTGATGATTAATTACGGAGCTAAACGTTCCGGTAAGACTGTAATTGATAATGACTTGTTTCTCATGGAATTAAGAGCAGTTAGGAAACGAGCAGATGCAGTTAAATTCAGAGAGCCACAATACATTTTAGCTGGAGTATCGTCCAAGACGATTGAACAGAATATACTAAATCCACTAAGGAACAAGTATGGGATAGAATTCAAGTTTGATAAACATGGAAATTTTACTTTATTTGGCGTTAAAGTTGTTCTAGCTTATACAGGTTCTATTGGTGGTTTAGGTGCTATCCGTGGTTAATAGTCTAGCCACGTAATTCCGTGAACTAACAAATGTTAGGTGTATCTTTTAATAAGGTGCTAACGGTAGAAATCTAAACAAATTCTTAGTATAATCATTTATATAAGCACCATAGGAGGTCATATAAATGATTGGTTATGTATATAGAATAATTTCACCATCTAATAAACAATATATTGGTATTACCACAAGAAAAAATCCGAAAACAAGATGGAGAGAACATATAAGACTTTCAGACAAAGGAATAAAACACAGAGCTTTATATTATGCAATGAACAAATACGGAGCTGAAAATATGAAGTTTGAAATTATAAAGAAAATTCCAAATGCAACGAAAGAAAGTCTTTTTAAAGCAGAGAAATATTACATTAAAAAATTTGATACCTTTAAAAAAGGTTATAACATGACTGAAGGTGGAGAAGGTACACCTGGACTATTCGGAGAACTTAACGCGTTTTATGGTCATAATCATACTGAAGAAACGAAAAGGAAAATTAGTAAAGCAAATAAAGGACATAAACATACTGATGAATGGAAACAAAGAAACGCTGAATTAACAAGAGAGAGAATGAAAGATCCTGAACACAGGAAATTAATTTCAGAATCAGTTAAGGCTAGCATTAAAACAAGAAAGAGGATAGTTTGCGATACTGATAACAAAGTTTTTGAATCAGTTCAGGAATGTAGTGAATACTACAATATAGATCGTCACAGTTTGAGAAGTGTTTGTAACAGAAAACGTGCAACAGCCAAAGGTAAACGTTTTTCATGGTATGGGGATAAATCACCTTATTTTGAAGATACAAGAACGATTTATCAACCTAAAAAAGTAAGGTGTATCGAAAATGGTAAAACATATAAGTCAATAAGGGAGGCTAGTCAAGAACTTGGGCTAGTCGAACAACATATTTCTGCTTGCTTACACGGTAGGCAAAAATCTACCGGAGGTTTACATTTTGAATTTGCATGACAATACCGTGCCGAGCCTTGATAATCAAGGAAGGTGTAACGACTATCCTTTATGGAGTACATTTAAGGTGAAATTCCTTATTTGGAAGTGCGGAACAATATTATTAATTAATATTGAAGATATAGTCTAATCCCTTTTTAAATACTAGGAAACTAGGGGTATTAAATGATGACCGCATGGGGTGCATACGTTAATGAGGCGTCGCTTGCTAATAAGTACGTGTTCAAGGAAATCATGGATCGTTGTTCTGAAAAAGGTTCAAAAATCATTTGTGATACTAACCCAGATAATCCAGAACATTGGTTAAAGAAGAATTATTTAGATAACGAAAATCCAAAATTTAAAATTGTATCAACGCATTTTACATTAGAAGATAATACATTTTTAGATAAAGATTATATAGAGCAACAAAAAGTAGGGACACCTAGTGGCATGTTTTATGATAGAGATATCTTAGGTCTTTGGGTCAATTCAGAAGGTGCTGTTTATCAAGATTTTGATAAGAATAAAATGGTGGTAGATACGATACCTGATGAATTAACATATATTGCTGGTGTTGACTGGGGATATAGTCATTTTGGCTCGATAGTAGTATTTGGTAAAGATAATCAAAATAATTATTATTTGGTTGAAGAACATACTAAACAATATAAAGAAATTGATTATTGGACTGAAATTGCACAAAAGATAAGACGTAAATATAAAATGGATATGCCTTTTTATTGTGATACTGCACGAGTAGAACATATAAACCATTTTGTTAATGCAGGAATTAATGCAAGATATGGTTATAAAAGTGTAATTAATGGAATTGAAATAATATCTAAGTTGATGAAACAAGATAATTTCTTTGTAAAAAGTGGAGTGACTGATAGATTTCTAAAAGAAATATACTCATATGCTTGGAATGATAAGAGCAGAGATCAAGACGCAGTTATCAAAGAAAATGATGATGTTATGGATGCCATGAGATATTGTTTAGCAACACCAATTCATTTAGATCAACAAAGAAAATATTATCCAAGTCCAGATAGAAATAAGATTAGTCAAGGTTTGAGAAAATTGGGATTATAGGAGGTGTAACATGCTAGATAATAAAGAATTATTTTTCAGAAGTTTAAACAGTCAACTGTTACAGAAAGCTAATACTAGCAAATCTATTGTTGAAACAAATAAAAAATATTGTATTCCGGAAGATAAATTTAATAATGTATTTAGTTCTAATAATCCAGAAGCAATAGCTAATCTAGCAAATGATTATATTGTTCATCATTATACGTATCAAGCTCCTAGAATAACAATGTTACAACGCTATTATTACGGAGATAATGATATTCATTATTGGGTAAATGATAAAGCAGCTAATGGCAGAGCTGATAATAGAATAGCCAGTGGTTTTCCTAAGTTTATTACTAATATGAGAGTAGGTTATAGATTAGGTAAACCAATCCAATTTAAGTGGTCTGATAATACTGATCCTGACAATGAGATCATTGACTTAGTGAAGAAATTTAATAATTTAAATGATGAGGAATATCATGAAAAAGTAATGGGGATTAACTTATCTATCACTGGTAGAGCTTATGAACTCTTATATACAGGAGAATCGGTACAAGATAGCAACGGTGACTGGAGTATTCCTGATGTTCATTTAAAAGCAATAGATCCAGCAACGTGTTTTGTTGTTTATGATACAACAGTTGAATCCAAGCCTTTATTTGCAGTAAGATACTATGCTTACGAATTTAATGACGAAACAATATATTATGCTGATGTATATACTTCTAGTAAGTTGTACCACTATAAGATGCAAACAGCCAACGCTGGCGGTAAAATGGAGTATTTGAGTGATGATGATTTGTCATTCGACCAAGTGCCAATTATTGAATACTATAACAACGAAAATAGAGTTGGGGATTGGGAGCAAAAAATAGATAACATAGATGCGTATGATTTAGCAATGTCTGAAATGGCTAACAGTCAAGAAGATTTTGCTAATGCTAAGTTAATGATTAATGGAGATATGGATTTTGAGAAGGAACCATTAACCAAACCAGATGGAACACCAATTTTAGATGAGAATGGGGAACCTGTTTTTGTACCTAAGGTAGATACACAAGATAGATATTTATTTTTAAAACCATCTGTAATACCTAACGCTAATAACGGAAATACTGTTATTAATTCGAGTGCTGAATATCTGACAAAAGACCTTAATGAAGATGGTTGGGAAATTTATATTAAACGCTTGGTTGCCGATATCCATAAAGACACAAACACACCAGATGTAAGTGATGAAAATTTTGGTGGTAATAATAGCGGAATAGCCCTTGCTTATAAATTATTTGGCGAAGATCAAGAAAGAAGTATGCAAGAATCTTTATATACAAAAGGAATTATGCAAAGGCTAAGATTACTCAATTCTTATTGGTCTAGTCTAAAATTATGTGATAAAAATATTGTAAATAAATTTTCAATAAAATACTTACCTAATGTACCTAAAAATGATAGTGAAATTGTTAATATGTTTAATGTTTTACAGCAAAGTGGTGCATTGAGTGATAAAACATTATTAGAATTTATAAGTGTTATTACAGGAATTGATGCAGAAGCAGAAGAAGAGAGAATAAAGCAACAGCAGCAAGAAGAAGGAAAATATGGTTTTGATGCTGCTTTACAACAAGTAGATGAAAGTCAATTAGAACAAGCAAGAAAACAATTAAATTTAGATGATACTACTAGAATAGAGACACCAAGCGATTTCATACGTAGAATGAGAAGTGAAGAGTAATGTTATCTAAAAGTAAAATGCAAAAGATCTTAAAAGAAATCTATGGTGCTAATTTAATTGATAGGCAAACTTTAGATAGATTATTTAATAGTTCTGAAAAGGAAATATTGGGCTATTTAACGTCTTTTATAGCCAATGAGAGTAATTGGTCTGGGAAGGCAAATAAAGACGATATAGAAGAAATACAAGCGGAATTAAATGAGTTGTCAAAAGATAACAATTTAGTCCCGCTTGTTTCAGTTATGATAGCTAATTTACAAAATGCAACCGCAGGAGATGTATTACAAACTAGAATATCATTACCTTTAATCAAAGTTGCACAACAGCAACATAGAATGATAGATAATGTGACTACTGATGTTCCTAAGTTGCTAAGCAAATATTCTAAATTACAGGCACAAGAGATGCCTAACAATCATAAAGTGCCACCTAACTATGATGAGTTATTAACTAAAATGATCCGTAATAGTTGGGATGAAGCTCATCTGAGTATTAACAGAGATATAAATTATACTATCCAAAGAATTAAACAGGTGGCAAAACAAGCTGCTAGCGCTACTGATGATAATTTAAACTATGCTAAAAGGATTGATAAAATACTAACTGGAGGTAAAGTAGGTAATGGTGCAAGCGGAAGAGCACAATCAATTATTAGAACGTTTGCCAGTAGAGCCTTAAATGAAACAACATTTGCTAGTTATAAAGCTAGAGGAATACAGTTTTATAGATTTTTAGCATTGGAAAGTAATACTTGTGCAGAGTGTCAAAGCATGGACGGAAAGATATTTAAAGTTGATGATGCAACAGAAGGTATTAATCGTCCGCCAATTCATATAAATTGTCAGTGTTGGACTGTTCCAATAGAAAATACTAATTTTATTAGCGGAAGTGAAATTTTATATCAAAGATTTTCCGGAGCAATTATGGATGATGGTAATCTTGATGAAACAACAATTGATAATATTTTTAAACGTGAAAAGATTGCAAAAGATTACTACTCACAACTTAGAAATAGTGATAGAAATGAACTAATAAATAAAATAGTTGCTAGCTCCGGTGTGGATAAAAAAATTGTAAAAGAAGCTTTAAAACATGTTTTAGATAGCAAGTATGATCTTATAAATCCTGAAACTTTTAAAATTGAAAAACAACACTTTTATCCAGATTATGATATGGCACATAGTTTTTCTAGACTTATTAATAATAACGCTAAAAACTATGATATAATTATGTTGAAACATGAAGCCTTAGAAGCTTTTTATATGGATAAGAAAGCTATGAGTTATGAAGAAGCTCATAATAAAGCAAATATGAAATATAATTATCAAGACAGTATAGAGAGGTGATAATATTGTTACAATTTGATTTAATTGCTGATAATGAAAAGATTAGAAAATATAAAGTAACCAGTAGTAAATATAACGGTGAAATAACTTATTTCAAAGAAAAAGATAAGTTAGATGAAAAGAGTTATATTTTTGAAGGAACTTTTAGTAAATTTATTGGCAAGTTAAAAGCAGCAGTGATTATAGGTAATTCTGTTGAAGCACTACCGAATAATCCGTTAAAGCATTTTGTATATGGAGTTGGATAAGGCACTTTCTGAAGTGCTATTTTTTATGTAAAATTTTAGGAGGGATATCTATGAACTGTGAACTAACATATTGGGATGGAACAGTAGAAGAGGTATCGGCTGATTTTATAACTGAAAAAGTTACTATATCACAATTAACGTTATATGATTTATGCTCAAAAAAAGGTAAAGAACTAGCTCCATTCATAAAAATTAAAAATGATCTTGGTGATACATCAATAATACCGATAGAAAATATTAACAAAATTAAAATATTAGATTAATTAGCATTCGTAAAGAGTGCTTTTTATTTTGGTCTTTTTTAAAGATTGCAGACCTTAAAGAATAATCTTTTTTTTCGTTGCCGAACGTTAAACGAGTATCAGGTTGAAATACCAAGTGAGGAGAAAGATTATGTCTGAAGAAGCAAATAAACAGTCAGAAACAGTTGAAAATACTGAAGAACCTAAAAAAGAAGAGAAAAAGTTTTCTCGAGATGATATTGCTAAAATGGTAAATGCTCAAGTTGATAAAATCAAAAATGATTTAGAAAGTAAATATTCTAAGCAACTTGAACAGGTAAAGACGGAAGCTTTAGAAGAAGGGGAACGTCGGGCAAAGATGACTGCTGATGAAAAAGCAGAAGAGGACCGTAAGCGGCGAGAATTAGAGTTCGAACGTCGTGAAAAAGAACTTGAGTTAAGAGAGCGAAAAGCAGAAACAAGAGATTTATTAACAAATGCAGGTTTACCACTATCTTTTGTCAATCAATTAATGGGTAAGGATAGTGAAGAAACTCAAAGAAATATTAATGAATTTCAAAAGATTGTTAATCAACAAGTTCAAAATGAACTACATAAAAAAGCCGCTGGTAAAGTACCTAATGCAGTTTCGAGTTCTCCAGCTCCTCAAAAGAAGTTATCTGAAATGACACTTGATGAGCAAATGGCTTTATATCATGAAAATCCACAAGCATTTCAAGCACTACAAAATAATAACTAGGAGGAAGAATAATGCCACAATTTAGTTTAAAAGATGCAATTGTACCTGAAATTTTTGCACCTTATGTACAAAATTTATCAACAAAAACAAATAGATTTATTACGTCAGGAATTACAACATCCAATTTTGATATTTCTGCTCAATTAGCACAAGCAGGAACAGAAATTCAAATGCCTTTCATCAACGATTTAGAAGGTGATCCTCAAATTTGGAATGACACAACGGATATCGCAGTTGATTCAACAACAACTGGCAAACAAAGAGCGTTCAAATTCTGGCTCACAAAAGCATTTGGATATACAGATTTTTCTGAAACTGTATCAGGAGCACCTATTCAAGAAACAATCGCACAACGTTTTGGTGCATATTGGACTAGAACAGATCAACGTATCTTATTAGCTACTTTAAAAGGTATTTTTGCTAATACTGATATTGCCACAGCTAAAATGTTTGATGACTCTGCTAATGCATTCAGTGCTAAAGGATTTCTAGCAACTATTGCACGTTTAGGAGATTTGCAAGATCAAACATTTAATAGTATTGCGGTTCATTCAGCTACTTATGCAATGATGAAAGCACAACAAATGATTGATACAGTACAACCTGCCAATGCTGTAACACCATTTGGAACATATAACGGTATGAATATTATTGTTGATGATGATTTGCCAATTGAAAATGGTGTAGCAACTTCATATATTTTTGGTTCTGGATCAGTTGGATATGCGGTAGCAGCCCCTGCTAATGCCCCAGCTATTGAAGTAAATAGAGAGCCAATGAAAAATGGTGGACAAACAGCAATCATCAATAGACGTGTATTAGCAACTCATGTTATGGGAACAACTATCGCTGATTCATTTGCTACAACAGCTGGTACAGTTGGAATTGAAGCATTAGAAAAAGGTACTACATGGGATTATGTAGTAGATCCACGAAATATCCGAGTAGTTGCATATAAAGCGAAATTAGATGATGCATTTGTAACAGCAACACAAAAAGGTTCTACAGATAAGAATAAGAAAGGCACTGCTTCTTCTGGAAAGTAGGTTGATTAAATGAAAGATGGACTTGTTTTGAAACTATTAGAAATAGTTAAAAAGGATAAGTTTATTGATGATAATACACTAGATGATGTTTTAATGAATTATTTGAAACAAGCTGGAGATATGGTGTGTTTATATATTGCTGAGACTGAATTACCTAGCACTTTAGAAACAGTAGTAGTGAGAATGGCAGAAAATCATTATATTCAAACAATGAATGATGCTGATGGGGTTAAATCATATACCGAGGAAGGTGCTAGTTGGACCTTTAATGATAATGATTTAACACCATTTATTTCTTTACTTGAAAAATATCTTGATAGTAAAAATGATAATTACCATAGAGGAGAGTTGATGTCATGGTAAGGATAAGGAAAATTGTTTTAAGGAACAAAATTACCAACAATGATATTGACTCTTTAGATGATAGTTATAAAATTTCAGATACTGAATGTTTTGCACATGTAACTGCAGTATCTGGATATCAAGCACAAATTAATCTAGTTGGTAAACAATATGAAAGCCTGTTTGTTGCCAGAATAAAGGGACACAAAGAAGCAAGTAATATTGTTTTAGACGATAAAGAATATGAAATAATACAAATTAGATATCACGGAATAACTAGAACCGATATCTATTTTGGTAATAAGGGTAGTGATGAAAATGCCTTGGGATAATGATAATATACCTGCTATTAAGTATTCTTGGAATGATGAAAGTAAAGATGACTTAGAAAATATAGCTCATATCTTAGATAAAGATTTTGGTGGTGCTGGAGCTGAATTAAGAGCAAGTCATAAAGCAATGGTTAATAATCTCAATGCAGCATTAAATATAAGTGCTATGGACGCTAGAGAAGAAGTAATTAGACTTATGAAACAACGTCAGTATCACTCTAAAAGTGGTTATGTAGGTCATGGGAACATGGTTAGTCAAGTTAAGGATCATGTTACAGATGATAAGCGTACGCATTTAATTTATACAGACGCAACTTCAAAGGATGGTTACAATTATTCACAAGCATTTGAATTTGGATTACTTAATAGAAATTATCCTGCACAACATCCATTCAGAGATGCAGGTAATAAAATCACACCACAAGTAGAAAAAATAGCAGAAGAAGCAATAAGAAAGGGGTTCTCATAGTATGGAAACTCCTTTTTTGATTATCTATAAAGGAATTATCAAACAATTAAGAGTTAATAAAAATTTAAAGGACATTCAAATAAAAACACCGTCACAAGATTTTAAAAAATTACCAGTGATTATTATGCAACTTATAAATGGAGTTCCAGAAAAAATAGTGAAAAATGCTAGGATTTATGATTATGAATTTCAATTTGATGTTGTAACTGATAAAGATAATCTTGTTAAGGGTTTAGAAATTGCATATCAATTAACGGATATTCTAAGAA
>SKEM01000204.1_pt1 | contig 46531 bp, 52 predicted proteins | sample 4826731 | NCBI WGS metagenome assembly SKEM01 (sample SAMN11008809, study PRJNA524170) | human gut metagenome | biome: Human fecal sample; material: Feces; isolation source: fecal sample from pouch patient p37 | host: Homo sapiens | place: Israel: Tel-Aviv | collected 2015-07-27 | reverse complement strand
TAATGTAATTTTCTTCTCCACCTAAAACAAAAAAACTATTAGACTTCCATCTAATAGTTTAAAAATAATAATTAAAATTTTGGCATCAGTCCTTTTTGACAAAGAACCAAAAAATCACTGAAGATCATATCGATCCTCAGTGATTTTTTTCAGTTTTAAGACTTTTTCTAGTCTTATTCATAATGCCCCCGACAAGAGTCGAACTTGCACTTGGAAAACCAAACAACGACCTGAACGTTGCGCGTCTGCCAATTCCGCCACGGAGGCAAGAACAATAGTAATTTTACAATAAAGTATTACTATTTGCAATAATGCTAGTTCTTTTTAGGAAAGCTAATAGCAGTTCCGTATCCGTGTAATAACATATACTTTGGACCAACAGAAACACGGACTATTTGAGGGACAAAGCGAATATCAATTACGCCATCAGCATCAAGTTCAAGTGCTTTATTTTCCAATTTTTTTTGAATTTGAGCGTAAAGATTATCAAATTGATCTACTTCATCCAATTCTTCTGCTTTAAGAGTTCTTTTCACGGTAGCATTAACTATACCCTTTAAAATATAAGATTGATTGAGACCACTTGTTGATAGAAACATTATATTCATCTCCTTAACAACTATAAATATCGTATATTTATAATACCACAAAAGTAGTTTATTTTTCTTTTAAAAATTATATTTTGATTAGAATTTTGATATTCAAAATATGTTTAGAAGGTAAAAATTATATAGTATCATCTGTAATAAATAATATATTAGTTATGATTATATAAATTATATAAAGAACAATATTTTAAAGGATGACTATTTTAATAGCATATAGTGGATATTTTGAGAAATCAAAATATCCATTTATTTTATTTTGTAAAAATATATTTTTTTATTTGATGAATTTTTTTCATAGTCATTTTTGCGTGATTTGACAAAATAAAATCAATAAATTATGATTTGTTCATCGAATATTTTGATGTTCGAAATAATTTTAAGTGAGGTGCTTTGTGTGGCAATTATGGATGCACAGGAAATAATGGATATGATTCCTAATCGTTATCCGATCTGTTACATTGACTATGTTGATGAGCTAGTACCTGGTGAGAGAATTATCGCAACAAAAAATGTAACAATTAATGAATCTTTTTTCAGAGGACATTTTCCAGGAAATCCTGTAATGCCGGGAGTTTTACTAATTGAAACTTTGGCTCAAGCTGCGTCAATACTTATTTTGAAATCTCCAGAATTTGTAGGGAAAACAGCTTATTTAGGTTCTATAAGTAAAGCTAAATTTAGAAAAGTTGTCAGACCGGGCGATGTTTTAAAATTAAATGTCGAAATGAAAAAGAAACACGAGAATATGGGGATAGTAGATACTCAAGTTATCGTTAATGGAAAGAAAGCTTGTACAGCTGAATTAATGTTTATCGTTGCGGATAGAGACAAGAAGTTGTAGTTGCAAAGTAGTCTTATTTCGGTTATTATTTTGATAATCAAATTATTTGGAATACGAAAGATAAGGCGGTATAGGGATGGATGAAAGATATCAAGTAATAAATGATGCTTTAGAAAAAATTTATGCTGATATTGTATGGATTGAAGAAAGTGAGTTACGTAAGAGTGTTTTTAGTGATATCACGATTAAAGAGATGCATGCAATAAATGCAATTTCAATGTATGATCATCAAACAGCTTCACAAGTTGCTAAAAAGCTTCATTTAACCCCTGGAACGTTGACTGCAACAATAGATAGACTATGTCGAAAAGGTTATGCTGAACGCATTAGAGGGAATGATGATAGGAGAATTATTAGAATAGGTTTGACTAAAAAAGGTAGACTAGTTTATCGAGCACATGATGCTTTTCATAGGATGATGGTTAAAAGTTTTTTGAAGGATTTAAATCCAGATGAAATAAAAACTATTGAAAAAGCCATTCATAATTTAGAAGATTTTCTAAAAGAGCACTCTTAACTAAGGAGAACTAGGTTTGGAAAATATAGAAATATCTTATACAGCACGTTATGTTCCACCTGAAGTTATAAATAATCAAAGATTAACAGAATTTATGGATACATCTGATGAATGGATAAGCCAACGAACTGGAATAAAGAAGAGGCATATAAGCTTAAATGAGAGTACAGCTGATTTAGCAGAGAAAGTAGCAGAAAAGTTATTAACAAAAAGTGGATGGAATCCTAATTCTTTAGATTTAATAATAGTTGCTACAATGTCTCCTAATTCTTTTACACCAGCAACAGCGGCTATTGTTCAAGGAAGAATAAGTGCTGATAATGCAGTTTGTTTTGATATTTCAGCTGCATGTTCAGGATATATATATGGTTTAAGTATTGTTGAAGCAATGCTAAGGAATATGAATTTAAAAAGGGCTATGCTAATTGGAAGTGAAAATCTTTCCAAGTTGATAGATTGGAATGACAGATCAACGGCTGTACTTTTCGGGGACGGTGCAGCAGGTGCTTTGATTGAGTTAAAAGAAGATACAGATTCTAAATTTATCAGCAGTGATTTGAAAACTATTGGAAATGAAGCTGAGTTTTTAACAGCAGGAATAACTGATCCGTTAGAAAAATTTCCAGATTTGGATAGCATAAGGAAATATACGACTTTCAAAATGGATGGCAGAAGAGTATATACTTTTGCGACTAGGGAAGTTCCTCAATCTATTCTAAGGGCAGTGCAAAAAGCTAACTTTAGTTTGGAAGATATAGATTATTTTATTTTGCATCAAGCAAATTCAAGAATTATTCGACAAGTAGCTAAGAAATTAAAGCAAGATGAAGAAAAATTTCCAATTAACATAGATAGTTTTGGAAACACTTCGGCAGCTAGTGAACCTCTTTTATTAGATGAGTTAATAGAAAATGGAACTGTAAAAAGAGGGATGACGCTAGCATTAAGTGGCTTTGGTGGTGGCTTAACAGTCGGTACTCATATTATTAAATATTAATTTAAGGAGAGAATTTAAAATGACAGAAGCAGAAGTATTAAAGAAAGTACAAGATATCGTAGTAGAACAATTGGATGTAGATGTAGATGATGTAACTTTAACAGCAGATATCAAAGATGATTTAGACGCAGATAGTTTAGATGTTTTTGAAATTATGAATGAACTAGAAGATGATTTAGACATTAAGTTAGAAGCTGATGAAAACATCAAAACAATTCAAGATGTAGTTACTTACGTGAAAAAAGAATTGGATAACAAATAGAAGGTAATTAATTATGAAATTAGCCATCTTATTTAGTGGTCAAGGATCCCAATTTACAGATATGGGACTAGATTTTTACCAGGAAAGTCCAATTTTTAAGGACTGTGTAGATAAAGCTAGTGAGATTGCAGATTTTAAAATTACTTCAGTATTTGCTAACGATGGAGATAAACTTTCTGAAACAAAATATATTCAACCTGCAATAGTTGCTATGAGTATAGGTATCTGGAAAATGTTACAGAATACTCTAGGTGATAAGTTAGCTGTTGAAGGCATGGTTGGTTTATCTCTAGGAGAATATAGTGCTTTAATTGCAAGTCAGAAATTATCTTTTAGCGATGGAATGTTAGTACTTAAAGATCGTGCTATTTACATGCAAGATGATGCTAATAAAGTTGATAGTAAAATGGCAGCAATTATTGACCCTCAAATAGAAGTAATTGAAAAATTATGTACCGATTATCCAAATGTATATGTGGCTAATTATAATACGCCTAAACAATTAGTAATAGGTGGAGATGGCGAAGAATTAGTAGATGTTGTAGATAAGATAGATAGTCTAAATGCAGCTAAGAAAATAGTAGAGTTAAAGGTAAGTGGAGCTTTTCATACTCCACTTTTTACTAATGCAAGTCAAAAGATGAAAAAGAGATTATCAAATGTGGCATTTACTGAAGGAAGTAACTTAGTTGTAAGTAATACTACAATGCGTCCTTTTGAAAAAGATTCTTTAGCAGAAATATTAGCTAAACAAATCATTAAACCAACACATTTTGGAGAATGTGTTCAATATTTAATTGATAATAAAAAAATAGATACGGTACTTGAAATAGGTCCTGGGAAAACATTAAGTAAATTTACTAAGCAAATTGATAAAAGTATTAAAAGATATCACATTAGTAAATTAAGTAATTTTAAAAAATTCATAGATAGTGTGAAAGAAAGTGAATAAATGGAATTAAAAGAAAAAGTAGTTCTAGTCACTGGAAGTTCAAGAGGAATTGGTGCAGAAATAGCATTAGCTTTTGCTAGAAAAGGAAGTACTGTAGTTTTAAATGGACGCCATCAAATACCTAATGATATGATTAGTAAGATGGAAGAAATTGGTTGTAACTATGATGTTATTCTTGGTGATATCAGTATAGAAAGTGATGTTAAAAGAATTGTTAAAGAAGCCATCGAAAAATTTGGTAGAATAGATATACTAATTAACAACGCCGGAATAACTAATGATAAGTTACTAATTGGAATGAAACCTGCAGATTTTAAATCTGTAATTGATGTTAACCTAATTGGAACTTTCCAAATGACACAAGCTGTTGTAAAGAAAATGTATAAGCAACGATCAGGAGTAATTGTAAACCTTGCTAGTGTGATTGGACAGCATGGAAATATTGGTCAAGCTAACTATGCAGCAAGTAAAGCCGGAGTTATCGGATTAACTAAAAGTGTGGCAAAAGAAGGAGCTATGCGAAATATTAGAGTTAATGCGATTGCTCCAGGAATGATAGTTAGTGATATGACAGATGTTTTAAGCGATAAAGTTAAAGAAAACATTCTCACTACTATCCCTTTAAATCGTTTTGGAAAAGCAGAAGAAGTTGCACAAACTGCAGTCTTTTTAGCTGAAAATGATTATATAACGGGACAAGTAATTACTGTTGATGGTGGAATGACAATTTAATGGAGGGTTCTAATGACTAACAGAGTTGTTATTACAGGAATGGGAATAGTAGGTCCTGTCGGAAATGACAGAGAAACTTTCTTAAAGAACATATTTGATAGCAAAGTAGGAATAGAAAAGATTACTAAGTTTGACGCTACACAGACTGGAATTTCAGTTGCTGGAGAAGTGAAAGACTTTGATCCTAAAAATTCTATTGGTAAAAAAGCTGCTAAAAGAATGGATTTATTTTCTCAATATGCAGTTCATAGTGCGATTGAAGCTGTTGAACAAGCAGGAATAAATGAAGAGAATACAGATTCATATGACATGGGAGTAATTTACGGATCAGGTATTGGAGGACTTACTACTATTCAAGAGCAAGTTATAAAGATGCATGAAAAAGGTCCTAAAAGAGTTTCTCCAATGTTTGTGCCTACTTCCATAGTTAATATGGCTGCTGGAAATATTGCGATGCATTTTGGAGCTAAAAATATTTGTACAGCAGTTGTAACAGCATGTTCATCTGCAACTAATGCAATTGGGGAAGCTTATCGACAAATTAAAGAAGGTAGAGCACAGGTAATGTTAACTGGGGGCTCTGAAGCATCGGTTAACGAAATAGGAATTGCTGGATTTGCAGCTCTAACTGCTCTTTCACCTGAGAAAGATCCTTTAAAGGCTTCACTACCATTTGATAGAAATCGTTCTGGATTTGTAATGGGTGAAGGTGGAGCTACCTTAGTTTTAGAAAACTTAGAACATGCACAAAAACGAAATGCTACGATATTGGGAGAAGTTGTAGGTTATGGTAGTACGTGTGATGCTTTTCATATAACATCTCCAGATCCTACTGGTGAAGGTGCGGCTAGGGCTATGAAACAAGCCATTGATGAAGCTGGTATAACTCCCGATAAAGTAGGTTATGTTAATGCTCACGGAACTGCTACACATGCAAATGATAGTGGTGAATCATTAGCAATTAATAAAGTATTTGGAGAAAATAGCTCAGTAATGGTAAGTAGTACTAAAAGTATGACAGGTCATTTGTTAGGAGCTGCTGGCGCAATTGAGGCAGCTATTACGGTAAGAGCTCTTCAGATGCAACAATTACCTGAAAATGTAGGTTTGAATGAATTAGATGAAGAATGTAATATTAATATAGTTACAAAAGATAAGATTACCACTTCTAATTTAGAATATGCTATCAGTAATTCGTTAGGATTTGGTGGTCATAATGCGGTATTAGCGTTAAGAAAATGGAGTGAATAAGATTGGATTTTAATGATGTGAAGAAGTTAATGGAAGACTTCAATAACTCTCCTACACGAGAACTTGAAATCACAGCGGATGGTTTTCATATTCATTTGAGTAAAAATGAAGCACCATTTATTAGCCAAGATAATAAAAATTATGCTGATTCTCCAGCTATTGAAGCTAGCGATGAAAGTATTGTAAGTAGTAAAAACGATGATCTCGATGATGCTAGTTTGATAAAATCTCCAATGGTTGGAACGGTATATCTTCAACCTGAACCAGAAAAATCAGCTTATGTCTCTGTTGGATCACATGTTCATAAAGGCGATGTTGTATGTATTATTGAAGCCATGAAGATGATGACAGAAATTAAGAGTGAGTATACAGGTGAAGTTGTAGAAGTTTTAGTTGATAATGAAGATTTAGTTGAATTTGATCAACCTTTATTTAAAATTAAGGAAGGTTAGTTAAGTGCTAGATATAACTGAAATAAAGAAAATAATTCCGCATCGCTATCCCATGTTGTTAATTGACAGAGTAGAAGAATTGATTCCAGGGGAAAAAGCAGTAGCTAAAAGAAATGTTACTATCAATGAAGAATTATTTAATGGACATTTCCCTGGTAATCCAGTGATGCCAGGAGTATTAATTGTAGAAGCATTAGCACAAACAGGTGCTGTTGCTCTATTATCTTTACCAGAATTTAAAGGAAAAACAGCATATTTTGGTGGAATAAAGTCTGCTAAATTCAGAAAAGTTGTTAGACCTGGTGATTCATTACGTTTAGAAGTAACTTTAGAGAAGATTCGAAATAATGTTGGTTTAGGAAAAGCTGTTGCAACTGTAGATGGAAAAAAAGCATGTACAGCTGAACTAACATTCATGATTGGATAGGTAAGTAGTAAGGTAGGTAAAAATATGTTTTCGAAAGTATTAGTGGCTAATCGTGGAGAAATTGCAGTTCGTATTATTCGATCACTTAAAGAATTGGGCATAAAATCGGTTGCTATTTATTCAACTGTTGACCGAGAAAGTTTACATGTACAATTAGCAGATGAAGCTGTATGTGTAGGAACTGCCCGTCCACAAGATTCATATTTAAACATGAAAAATATTTTAGCAGCTGCTATTGGAACTGGTGCGGAAGCAATCCATCCCGGTTTTGGTTTCTTATCTGAAAATAGTCAATTTGTTGAGATGTGTGAAGCTGTAGGTATAACTTTTATCGGCCCTAATTCTGAAATAATTGATTTGATGGGAAATAAAGCTAATGCAAGAGAACAAATGCAAAAAAGTGGAGTTCCCGTGATTCCAGGAAGTGAAGGTTTCATTGAAACTGTTGAAGAAGCCAAGGAAGTCGCAAATAAGGTTGGATATCCAGTTTTATTAAAAGCAGCAGCTGGTGGTGGTGGCAAAGGTATTAGAAAGGTTAATGACGATAATGAATTAACATCATTATTTGAAGAGGCTAAGCGCGAGGCTCAAGTATCTTTCGGTGATAAAAGAATGTATCTAGAAAAAATAATGACAAATGTAAAGCACATTGAAGTTCAAATTTTTCGTGATAAGCAAGGAAATGTAGTTTATTTTCCTGAACGTGATTGTTCAGTACAAAGAAATAAACAGAAGATGATAGAAGAAAGTCCATGCCTTTTAATTACTGAGGAGCAAAGAAAAGAGCTAGGAAATATAGCAATAAAAGCTGCCAATGCCATTAACTATGTTAATACTGGAACAATTGAATTTTTAATGGATAGTCAACATAATTTTTATTTTATGGAAATGAATACGCGTATTCAAGTAGAACATACTGTGACAGAAATGGTTACAGGAATTGACTTGGTAAAAGCTCAAGTAAAAGTAGCTTCTGGGGAAAGGTTACCTTTTAATCAAAATGATATTCAAATTAACGGAAGTGCTATTGAATGCCGTATCAATGCAGAAGATCCATCTAAGAATTTTATACCACAGGTTGGCAAGGTGCGCTATTTGTATTTCCCAGTAGGAAATTTGGGAATGAGAATAGATTCTGATTTGTATGCAGGTTGGGAAATCACTCCATTTTATGACTCAATGATTGCTAAAGTAATTTCTTTAGGTCAAGACAGACATGAGGCGATTGAAAAAGTAAAACGCTTATTGAGTGAGATGCTAATTACAGGAGTAAAAACCAATCAATCTTTCTACTTAGATATTTTAAAAGATAAGAATTTCTTAGATGGTAAAGTTACTACTGAATATTTAGAACAGAATTTTTTACCTAAATGGAAGGAAGAACATAAAGATGCAGCTATTTGATGAATTAAAAACAATTAGTAAAAAGCATATTAAGGCTAACAAAAAAGCTGGAGAAAAAGTTCCTTCGGGATTATGGATTTCTTGCCCTAAATGTCAACAATCTATATATCATAAAGATTTAGGTAAGTATAAAACATGTCCAAATTGTTACTATGGGTTTAGAATTCATGCTCGTGAGAGATTAGAATGGTTAGTAGATACTTTTCAAGAATTTGATACAGATTTAGAAACTAAAGATCCATTAAATTTTCCTGGATATAAAGAAAAATTAATTAAGGCTCAACAAGACAGTAAACTTAACGATTCAGTTTTAACTGGAATAGCAATGATTGATGATGTTGAATTTGCTTTAGGCATAATGGATCCATACTTCATTATGGGCTCAATGGGAACTGTGACTGGCGAGAAGATAACTCGTTTGTTTGAGAGAGCTACTCAGAAGAATTTACCAGTAATATTATTTACAGCTTCTGGTGGTGCTAGAATGCAAGAAGGAATTAGTTCCTTAATGCAGATGAGCAAGATCTCTCAAGCAGTCAAGGAACATTCAAATGCAGGTTTATTGTACATAACTGTCATTACAGACCCTACTACAGGTGGAGTGACAGCAAGTTTTGCAATGCAAGGAGATATAATTCTTTCTGAACCAAGAGCATTACTGGGATTTGCAGGTAAACGTGTAATAGAACAAACTATTCACCAAAAGGTACCAGATGACTTACAAGATGCAGAAACTGTTTTAAAGAATGGATTTATTGATAATATTATTAAACGTGAAGATCAAAAAGAAAAATTAGCATGGTTGGTAAAAATTCATTCAATGAAAGGAGCTTTTTAGATGCCTAAAATTTTAAAGAAGAAAAAAACGGCTTCTGAAATCGTAGCTGCTGCTCGTGGGTTAAAAAAAGTAACTGCTAATGAATTGATAGATGGAATTTTTGATGATTTTTTTGAACTTCATGGTGATCGCAAGTATTCAGATGATGAAGCAATTATAGGTGGGATTGCATTATTTAATGGAATCCCTGTAACAGTTATTGCAACGGATAAAGGTGGTACTCCTGAAGAGAGAATAGCGAAACATTTTGGATGTCCAGAACCGTCAGGATATAGAAAGTCCTTACGTTTAATGAAACAAGCTGAGAAATTCAATCGACCAATCGTAACTTTTGTAAATACTTCAGGTGCTTATCCTGGACGATCAGCTGAGGAAAATGGACAGGGTGAAGCTATTGCTAGGAATTTACTAGAAATGAGTGATCTAAAGGTACCAATTATTTCATTTATTTATGGTGAAGGAGGCAGTGGAGGAGCTTTAGCTTTGGCATGTGGAGATCAAGTTTGGATGTTAGAAGATAGTATGTATTCTATTTTATCACCCGAAGGATTTGCTTCTATTTTATGGAAAGATAGTAAAAGGGCAGATGAAGCTGCAGAAGTAATGCAGTTAACTCCTGAGGCTTTATTAAAACAAGAAATTATTGAAGGAATAATTCCAGAATCTAATTCACATCGAAAAGTTTGTAAAGAAATAAAAAAAGTTCTAACTCGAGAATTAAAAAACCTAACTTCACTTACCGAGTTTGAACTTGTGAAAAGAAGAAAAGAGAGATATAGAAAGTTTTAGAAGGGAATGAAATTAATGTCAGACTTGTTAAAAGGAAAGAAAATCCTTGTTATGGGAGTAGCTAATAAGCGTTCAATTGCATGGGGATGTTCCCAGATGATGATGGAAAATGGGGCTGAATTAATATTCACATATCAAAATGACAGAATAAAAAAAAGTTTGAGTCGTTTAGTTTCTGAAGAAGAAAAACTAGTAGAATGTGATGTTTCAGATGATGCAAGTATTGAAAATGCCTTTAAATTAGTGAATGAACGCTTTGGAAAAGTAGATGGAATTTTGCATGCAATTGCTTTTGCTAACAAGGAAGAATTGGGTGGAGAAATTATGCAAGCTAGTCGCGAAGGATATGCATTAGCTCAAGATATTTCAGCATATTCCTTAATTGCGGTTGCAAAGTACGGTCGTGAAATTTTAAATGATCCATCTAGTATTGTAACATTAACTTATTTTGGTTCAGAAAGAGCTATCCCTAACTATAATGTCATGGGAGTAGCTAAAGCATCTCTAGAAGCTAGTGTCCGTTATTTAGCTCGTGACATGGCTAAGTATGGTACTAGAGTTAATGCTATTTCTGCAGGAGCAATAAAGACATTGGCTGTTACTGGAATTAAAGGTCATTCAGAGTTATTAAAAATGTCTGAAGAAAGGACAGTTGATGGGGAATCAGTAACAATTAGAGAAGTAGGCGGAACATGTGCATTCTTGATGAGTGACTTGTCAACAGGTGTCGTAGGCGATGTTATTTACGTGGATAAAGGAGTCCATTTAATATAGTTAAAAAGTTGGAAGAGAGAGTCTCTTTCAACTTTTTTATAAATATGGAACTTATAATTAAAACCATTTTAGTTTATTTAATTAGTAAATATAGTATATAATGTAATTATGTATTATTGCTAAAGATTATCGAAAGTGGTGTAGTTATGACTGAAAAGGGAAAAGAGCAGAATGCATTATTTATAATTTTTGGTGCTACTGGTGATTTAGCACAAAGAAAATTATACCCTTCTTTATTTAATTTATATAAAAAAGGTTTTCTTTGTAAAAGATTTGCTGTAATTGGCACTGCACGTAGACCGTGGACTGATGAACATTTTCAACAAGTAGTAAGGAATTCTATTTCCGGAATGGAAGATACTGCTGCCCAAGCGACAGAATTTTCTCGCCATTTTTATTATCAATCTCATAATGTAAATGATGTAGAACATTACGTTACATTGAAGAAATTGGCAGAGAAACTGGATGAGAAATATAAAATTAATGGTAATAGATTATTCTATTTAGCAATGTCTCCACGATTCTTTGGAACAATATGTAAGTATCTAAAATCTGAAGAAATTGTGACAGATGAAGGTTATAATAGGGTAATTATTGAAAAGCCATTTGGTCATGACTTACAAAGTGCAGTTGAATTAAATGATGAGATTGCAAAATACTTCTCTGAAGAATCTGTATATCGTATTGATCATTATCTCGGTAAAGAAATGAATCAAAATATTTTAGCTGTTAGATTTGGTAATAATATTTTCCGTGCTCTATGGAATAATAGATACATTGATAATATTCAAATCACTTTGAGTGAATCTCTAGGTGTTGAAGATAGAGCAGGGTATTATGAAACAGCAGGTGCATTGAGAGATATGGTTCAAAATCATATTTTACAAATTGTCTCATTATTAACAATGAATGCACCAGTAACTTTTACTGATGTTGATATTCGCCGTGAAAAAATTAGTGCATTAAAAGCTTTACAATTGTATACTCCAGAAGAAGTTAAAAAATATTTTGTTCGTGGACAATATGCTCATACAGAAGATTTAAATGGTTATCGTGAAGAAGATCAAGTAGATCCAAATTCGACTACTGAAACTTTTGTTGCTGGAAAACTTCATGTTAATAGTATGAATTTTGCTGGGGTTCCAATTTATATTAGAACAGGTAAGAGATTAGCTGCAAAATCTACTCGTGTTGACGTAGTATTTAAGAATATGCCTAATAACATTTTTAATGCTAATAAGAAATTGTTACCTAATGTTTTGTCATTTGATATTGATGCAAATCCAGGTATGAGTTTAACTCTTAATACTAAGAAAGTTAGTCAATCAGGATATAAATTGGAAAATAGAGCATTGAGCTACCGTCATGATATCTCAACACAAGCAATTACACCAGAGGCTTATGAGAAACTAATTTTAGATGCGGTAAAAGGCGATGCTACTAATTTTGTTCATTGGGAAGAGGTTTACTATTCTTGGAGATTTATTGATTCCGTTAGAACAGCATGGGACAATGAAGATGTAACCCCTGATGAATTGACAAATTATAATTGTAATACTATGGGACCAAAAATTTCTGATGAACTACTAGCTAAGGATGGAAATTACTGGTTCTTTGATCCAACTAAATAGTAATTTAGCTAAACAAAAAAATCACAGCTCTGAATCTTTCAGAACTGTGATTTTTATTTGTATTAATAATTATTTATTCAAACGATCTTGAAGTTCTTTTGTTAATTCTTCGTAACCTGGACGACCAAGTAAAGCAAACATGTTCTTCTTGTATGCTTCTACACCAGGTTGGTTGAATGGATTAATACCATTTAAGTATCCAGAAATAGCAACTGCAATTTCGAAGAAGTAAATCATGTAACCTAATGTGTATTCTGTTTGATCTGGAATGTTAACAATCATGTTAGGAACATTACCGTCTGTATGAGCAAGGACAACACCTTGGAAAGCTTTTGAGTTTACATAGTTCATGGACTTGCCTTCTAAGTAACCTAAGCCGTCAAGATTTTCTTCTTCTTTAGGAATATCTGTATCATTTGTTGGATTTCCTACAGTGATAACTGTTTCCATTAAATTACGCATACCTTCTTGGATGTATTGACCAAGTGAGTGCAAGTCTGTTGAGAAGTTTGCTGAAGAAGGATAGATACCCTTACCATCTTTACCTTCAGATTCACCCATCAATTGTTTCCACCATTCAGCAAAGTATTGTAATGTTGGTTCGTAATTTTCAAGAATTTCAGTTGTATAACCTTTACGATATAAAATATTACGTAAAGCAGCATATTGGTATGCTTCATTCTTTGTTAAATCAGCATCAGAATATTCTTCACGAGCATCAGCAGCACCTTGCATCAATTTATCAATATCAGCACCGGAAACTGCGATAGGTAATAAACCAACTGGTGTAAGTACTGAGAAACGACCACCAACATCATCAGGAATTACAAATGTTTCGTAACCTTCTGCGTCAGCTTCAGTCTTTAGAGCACCACGAGCACGATCAGTTGTAGCATAGATACGTTCACGAGCACCTTCAACACCGTACTTGGCAATTAATTTTTCCTTAAATACTCGGAATGCGATTGATGGTTCTGTAGTTGTACCAGACTTAGAAATTACGTTAACAGAGAAATCACGATCTCCGATTAATTCGATTAAGTCATGTACATAAGAACCAGAAATAGAGTTACCAGCGAAGAAAATTTGTGGAGCATTTCTCTTTTCAGCTGGTAATAAGTTGAAGAATTGGTGATGTAAGAAATCGATTGCTGCACGAGCACCTAAGTAAGAACCACCAATACCAATAACAACTAAAACTTCAGAATCAGATTGAATTTTTTTAGCTGCTTTTTTAATTCTGTCAAATTCGTCCTTGTCGTAATCAACTGGTAAATTTAAGAAACCGCGGAAGTCATTACCTGCACCAGTACCTTCGCGCAATTCTTTATCAACAGCAGTTACTAAAGCTTGCATTTCGCCAAGTTCATTGTCATTAACAAACTTAGTTAAGTTAGAGCTATCAAATGAAATATGAGCCATTATATATTCTCTCCTTATTAATAATAATTGTACGCTTACATTATACCGTAAAATAGTAAATTTGAACATATAAAATGAAGATAAATTATTAGTTTTCCTTACAATCCCTTAAATATCAGTATAAGATAATAAGCATTTCTTAATTTATCTTTATCTTAATTGACGTATAAATTAGATAAGGGGTAAAATTATAAGTTAGTTAAGATTGAGAAAGGACGTAACTATCTTGAATTTACTCCGAATAAAAAAGTTCCTTAACACACGCTGGGGATTTTTCTCCTTGCTAGTCTTTTTATTTTGGTTAAAGACTATTTTAGTTTATTTTATAGACTTTCATTTAGGAGTTAAGGGCATCTATCAATATTTTGTACTTTTAGTTAACCCTTTAGCTACGACACTGCTCTTATTGGGGATAGCTTTGTATATTAAAAGGACGATTCCATCATATATATTTATGGGATTGATTTATATTGCGAATACAGCTTTACTGATGTTTAATGTCATCTATTATCGTGAATTCACAGATTTTATGACAATTAATACGATATTTGGATACTCTACGGTATCACAGGGATTGAGTGGAAGCTCGTTTGCATTGTTGAAACCACAAGATATTATTATTGTTGCAGATATAATAATAGTTGCTTTAGGCTTTATCACCGGGTTTCTTCATTTAGACAAACGCCCAATTCCACGAGTGCAAGCATTAGCTTTAACTTCATTTTCGTTATTTTGCTTAGTATTGAATATTACTTTAGGTGAAATTAGCCGTCCACAGTTATTGTCAAGAACTTTTGATAGGAATTATCTAGTAAAGTATCTGGGAATAGATACCTATATGGTTTATGATGGATTGAAGACAGCAAGGAACAGTCAAGTTCGTAATAAAGCTGGAAGTTCAGACTTAAATAATATTATTAATTTTACGCGTAATCATTATGCTGAACCAAATTCTAAAATGTATGGAATAGCAAAGGGACGTAATGTAATCGTTATTCATTTAGAAAGTTTTCAACAATTTTTGATCAACTACAAACTAAATGATAAGGAAGTTACCCCATTTTTAAATAGTTTATACAATAGTAAAGAGACATATAGTTTTGCTAACTTTTTTAATCAGGTAGGACAGGGGAAAACTTCTGATGCTGAAAATATGTTGGAAACCAGTACGTATGGACTATCTCAAGGTTCTCTATTTTCAATACTTGGAACTGATAATACATTTGAGGGTGCTCCGGCTATATTAGATCAGTCTCAAGGTTATACCTCGGCTGTCTTTCATGGAAATTCTGGATCATTCTGGAATAGAAATAATGTATATAAGAATTTAGGATATAATTATTTCTTTGATTCTAGTTACTACAATACTGATGCAAATAATTTAACTGAATATGGATTAAAAGATAAATTATTATTCCATGATTCTATTAAGTATTTAGAAAGACTTCAACAACCTTTCTATGCTAAATTTGTAACTGTATCTAATCATTTTCCTTTTGCTTTAGATGATCAAAATACATCATTCGATAAGGCTAATACATCAGATGCTTCGATAAATAATTATTTTGTGACTGCTCATTATTTGGATCAAGCTGTACAAGAATTTTTTGAATATTTGAAGAAGTCAGGATTATATGATAATTCGATTATCATTTTATACGGCGATCACTACGGAATATCTGATACTAGGAATTTAAAATTAGCTTCATTGTTAGGTAAATCCTCATCCACATGGAGTGATTTTGATAATACTCAAATGCAAAGAGTGCCATTTATGATACATATACCAGGTACTAAAGATGGTGGTGTTCAAACTCAATATGGTGGAGAAATAGATGTATTACCAACGTTACTGCATCTATTGGGAATAGATTCTCGCGATTACATTCAATTTGGAACAGATTTATTTTCATCAAAACACGATCAAGTAGTTGCATTTAGAAATGAAGATTTTATAACTCCAAAATATACAGTGGTTGGTAATACTATTTACCAAAATAGTACGGGGAAAATATTAACCCACCCTAGTCAAAAAGTTAAAGATGAGATAAAGAAGGATAGGGAAAAGGTTAATACCGAACTCTCCTTATCAGATACATTGAATAACAAGAATCTCTTAAGATTTTATATACCAACGGGATTTACTCCTGTTGATCCTAAGAAATATAACTACACTAATCAATATGGTCAGATTTTAAAGATTCAAGAGGATTTAGGAAAGAAGTCTACATCGCTATGGTCTAAAAATGGAAATAAAACAACTATTGATGATTATAGTTCAAACGCACCTGAATTAACAACAACAGATCAAAATGAAGCTAATGTATCAAGTGTAAAGAACACATTAAAATCCAACAAAAAAGAATCAATAGATACATCATCTTCATCGGCAGAAAGTGATTCTGATCAATGAAAATGATGAAAAAACCAGTAAAGAAGTAAGTTACTATCCTTTACTGGTTTTTTTGATAATAAAAAAGCTAACCTTTCTATAATAAGAAAAGTTAGCTATAGTTCAGACATTAAAGTCCAAAAATAATATTATAAATTAAAACGCCTGAAACAGCAGCGCAAATAGGTGCTAATACTGGAACCCATGCATAATCCCATTGAGAAGAACCTTTATGTTTTAATGGAAGTAATGCATGAACGATACGAGGACCCAAGTCACGAGCAGGGTTTAAAGCAGGTCCAGTAGGTCCACCGAATGAAGTAACTAAAACCATAACTAGTAAACCGATACCTATGTATCCAGCACCTTGGTTACCATGTTCAAAGAATGAAGTATGAGTAATTGCTAGAGCGCCAAAAACTAAAGTAAATGTTCCAAAGAATTCGTTAACAAAACCATTGAAACGACTATTTGTTGCAGAAATAGTTGAGAATGTTCCCAAAATACTTTCAGGGTCTTCAGTAATATCGTAGTGAGGGTAGAAACAAGCAACTACGACCAATTGGCCAGCGATGGCACCTAAGAATTGTGCTAATATGTATAAAAATGCTTCATTCCATGGAAATGCTCCATTGATAGCTAAACCTAAAGTCATAGCAGGGTTAAATTGTCCCCCAGAAACACTACCAAACATCAAAGCTGGAACCAAAACAGCAAAACCATAACCGATGGAGATTGTAATCCAACCACTATGGTAGCCTTTAGTTCCTTTTAATTCAACGTCAGCTACAGATCCGTTACCTAACATAAGCATAATTGCAGTTCCAAAAAATTCTGCAGCTAATCGTGTAAATAATGGAAAATCCATATTATCCTCCTAAAGATATATGTTATATGTATGTAAGTAATATTAATACTCATATTATAATAATGAGTGATTAAAGCTATGTCAATAAGCAACTTGAAAATTAGAGTAATAATTTTCAAAAATCAAAAAAGTTTGTGAAAATGGTGTTTTTAGTTGCAATATATTCAAACAATACACTAGAATATTATTAGTGATTAAAGGAGGAAATTACATATGATGTCACAACCAATTGAACAAATGTTAATGAGAAACAGTGAGGATTTTTTAATTCCAGCTGATATTGTAGCAAATGTTCAAGAAGAAAATCATTTAGATCATGCTTTTATGGTATTGACTAAGGTGAGATATGCTAAAATTCCTGTTTTAGATCATAATCAAAAATTTAAAGGATTACTTTCATTGTCTATGATAACTGAAGAAATGTTAGGATTAAAAGGAATCGATGCAAGATGCCTTTCGAAAAAACAAGTTAAAGATGTTATGCAGACAGAGGTAGAAACAATAAAACCGACAGCTGATTGTGAGGAAATATTGCATCGTTTAGTTAATCAACCTTTTTTAGTTGTTGTAGATGATGATAATCGTTTTTTAGGTATTGTTACCAGAAGAGAATTATTAAAAAGTATGAATTATTTATCACATGAATTTGATAATTTTTATGTAACTGAACCTAAATAATTAGGCCTAATAAGGAGGAAAAATAATGGCAAAACTTGACGCTCATGATATTATTAGAACAATAGCTGAATCAAAAAAGAAGACGCCAGTTAAGGTTTATGTAAAGGGAGATTTAAATTCTTTAGACGTACCTTCAAATGTTGAAACATACTTTACTGACAATGTTGGTGTTATGTTTGGTGATTGGGCAGATGTAGAACCTATCTTGAAGGATTCCTCTGTTGAAAGTTATCATCTAGAAAATGATGGTCGAAATACTGGGGTAGCGATGGTAGATAAGAAGAAATTCAATGCAAGAATTGAACCAGGCGCAATTATCCGTGACCAAGTTGAAATTGGTGATAATGCTGTTGTTATGATGGGAGCTGTAATCAATATTGGTGCTGAAATAGGCGAAGGCTCAATGATAGACATGGGAGCTGTATTAGGTGGCCGTGCGATTGTCGGCAAGAACTGTCATATCGGTGCTGGAACAGTGTTAGCAGGTGTGGTAGAACCACCTTCTGCACAACCAGTTGTGATTGAAGATGATGTTTTAATCGGAGCTAATGCAGTAGTCCTTGAAGGTGTACGTGTTGGTAAAGGTGCAGTGGTAGGTGCTGGCGCTGTTGTTACTAAAGATGTAGAACCTTACACTGTAGTTATGGGAATGCCTGCTAAGAAAGTTAAAGATGTTTCCCAAGTGGATGATTCTAAAACTGAAATTGTTGATGATTTACGTAAATTATAATTAATAAAGAGCATGTGAAATATAAGTTGTTTCACATGTTTTTTGTTTATAGGACTATTTAATCTGGTTATATTAGAGTATAATGAGTATGATTAAAATAGATAAAGGGTGTAATTATGACTTTACAAGAAAATGAATTAATAAAAATCCGAAGAGATCTTCATCAAATACCAGAAATCGGTTTGGAGGAATATGAAACTTCTGATTATTTGTTAAAAATAATTAACAGTTTACCACAAGAGAATTTAGAGATAAAAAGATGGAAGACAGCTATCTTGGTTCATCTTAATGGTGAAAATAAGAATTATACCATAGGTTATAGAACTGATATTGATGGATTACCAGTTGAGGAAAAAACAGGTTTGCCATTTTCATCAAAGCATGATGGGAGAATGCATGCATGTGGACACGATATTCATATGACGGTTGCTTTAGGTGTATTAAGTTATTTTGCTAGTCATCGTCCTAAATATAATATGACATTTATTTTCCAACCTGCGGAAGAAAATGCAAGTGGTGGAATGAAACTTTATCAAAGTGGTGAATTAGACGAATGGATGCCAGATGAAATCTATGCATTACATGATAATCCACAACTTCCTGCTGGTACAATTGGTTGTCGTAAAGGTACTTTATTTGCAGGTACATGTGAAATACATGTGAAATTTATTGGTAAAAGTGGACATGCTGCATATCCACATCAAGCTAATGATATGGTAGTTGCAGGAGCTCAATTCGTTAACCAAATTCAAACTATTGTAAGTAGAAATGTCGATCCGATTCAATCAGGTGTAGTTACTTTAGGTCATTTTTCTGCAGGAACAACAGGAAATGTAATTTCTGGTGTTTGTCAAATAGACGGGACAATCAGAGCTTTAACTCAAGAAAATAATTTGCTTATTCAAAAGCGTGTACGTACAATTGCCGAAGGAATAGCACATAGTTTCGATTGTGAATTGGAAATCGATTTGCATCAAGGTGGGTATTATCCTGTTGAAAATGATGATAATACAACAGAAGCTTTCATTAATTATATGAAAAATGAAGATGATGTAGATTTTGTTGAAACATTACCTGCGATGACGGGAGAAGACTTTGGCTATTTAATTTCAAAAATTCCAGGAACAATGTTTTGGTTAGGAGTAGATAGTCCTTATTCTCTACATTCTGAATATTTAGCACCTAAAGAAGAATCGATTATGTTAGGTGTAAATGCAATCACAGGTTATCTTAAAAATAGACAAGAAAGCTTAAATAAATAGATGCATTTTGAATGTGTCTCTCATTTATAAAAATATACCCCGTAGTTACTTAGATTTTTATCTAATAATTACGGGGTATTTGCTATATATAATTGATTACTTAGCTGATAGATTAATAGGAGAAATAGGCATCTCTAAACCAGCTTGTTTTAAAGCCTCTAAATATTTTGCGAGAAATGCCCTTTGAACAGGAGCTTGGGCACCATTTTTAGTAAAAATAATTACTCTGTAAACAAGACCATTTGGAGTTTCAACTACACCTAAAATTTGCGGTTTTTTGGTAATATCATCAAATTTGGGAGTTAAGGATTTGTTTACATTTTGTATAACAGTTTTAATTTTATCAAAGTCTTGGTTAGGCTTAACATGGATATCAATTTGGGCTCGCATATCATTACGTGAAAGATTGCTAACAATTGTGATGCTTCGATTAGGTATGTAATGTAGGGTACCATCATAGTCAAGAATTTGTGTCGTTCTTAAACCAAAAGCTGCTACCTTTCCAGAAATAGTCCCGATCTTAACGTCATCACCAACTGTAAATTGTTGTTCTAAAAGAATAAAAAATCCAGTAACCACGTCAGTAACAAATCCTTGAGCACCTAAACCTATTGCAACACCCATGATTCCAGCACCAGCAATTAAAGAGCCTATTGGAATCCCTAGCAAAGATAATACTGCATAAAAATAGAAGAACAAAATAAAATAATGGAAGATATTTTGCGATAATGTGTAAGCTGTATTAATTCTTCCAGAAGACAATGACTCAACCAAACGATTTTTTTTAAAAGCTCGTTTGATAATTTTCTTACCAATATAATGAAAAATATAAAATAGCAACGAGACTAACAGTAACAAAATAGTTGTTGTTATAACTTTAGAAAGTAATTCATCCCAATTAAAGTTATCGATATATTTTTTGAAAATATTAGTATCAGTGCTAACTTTTTTAGTAATGATATTAGATTCCAACCAAAAATTAAGCAAAATTCCCATCCTTTCTGAAAATGACTAAATTAAGCATATCAAAAAAAGCAAGAAATTTAAATTGTAAAAATAATGTTGCAAAATTTTTTGTAAAATAATTAATTAATAATGAGAATTAAGAGCAAGATATACAAATGGAGTAAATAATTAGGTACTATATATAGAAAATATTTAATTTAAGGAGGAATTATGAGAAGTATAATAAAAAAAGAATTCACTTTAAGTAATGAAGAACAGGAGATTTTAGCAAGAGCTTGTCGTATAAAAAAATTCAAGTATGCAGAAACTATTTACAATGAAGTTGATGATCGTACACACTATTACTATTTAATAAATGGAAATATTGAAATTACAAAGTTATACGGTGATAGGGAGGTTCCTTTTTATAAAGGTAGGGGAAGATTTTTCCCTAATTTTAGTCAAAATGAAGAGTTATGTTGTGAAAGAGTAACAGTTGCTTCTAAAATAGCGACTGTATTGGTTATTAAACATGATGTTATGGAGAAATTAGTTAGAGCAGGTAAAGAATTTTGTAATCTAGTTTGGGATGATATTATTGAGGAACTGGATTTTTTAAAGAGTTTATCTCAAGAAATTGGTAATCGTAATAAACTAGAAGCATTAGATAGGACATGTAGACTATATGCAATATTTATAGATGAGAAAGATAAGCATGGACATTATGAATTACCCCGATCATTAAATCAAGAGAAATTATCTAAAATATTAGGTACTACACGTGTAACAGTTAACAAAAAAATAAAAGAATTAAGACAAAAAAGAGTTCTTCTCCAGAAGGAAAGAAATATGAGAATAGCTAACGAAGCAATTGAAGAATTTAAAAATTTCCTATGAAGATAGGTTTAGATAGATAAATAGATACATAATTGTGATAAAATTTACGGACTACAACTAATAATTAATATAATTAGGAAAAGCCCTATATAATAGCATTCTTGGCAATGTTGATTATAAATGTTTTTTAATGATTAAGGATAAAATAGACTGTCAAACAGACTACTAACAGACTGCTAACAACCCGTTTAAATATCGGTAGAATGAGGATAAGAGATTAATGTACAGACTGTTTTTTTATAAGGTGTTTCTAACCGAGGAACGCCTTTTTATTTTGGTCTGAGTTGGATGCGAGTTATAGGATGCGTACGTTAATAAAGTCTAGATTGATTGAGCCAAGTTTTCGGCTCTACTATTTCACTGCGTAATTTTCCGCAGTGAGATTATGTATATTCTGATTGCGTAATTTTCCGCACTCGTATTCACGTTTATAACGAGCTTAATTTTCAGACGGTTCAGACTTTTAAGGGTATCACAAAAATGTCTCGCCCTTGAGGATCTTATTTTCTCACTGCTTAATTTTCAGCCATGAGAATATACAAAACACTGAGCCGAATTTTCAGCCTAGTAATTTTTTTATATATTATTTAAAAAGATGTTTGATACCTTTAACATATAATCGTTCAATTTGACGCTCTGAATAACATAAATCATTAGCAATTTCATTCAAGCTATGACTTTCAAGAAAATATAGGTCTAAAATTTCAGCCTCTAATTGATTATCTAGATCCAGTAACTTATCTTGTATCTCGTTGCTTATCTTGATTGCATCGCCTGTAAGTTCTCTAATTTTTCCCTCAACATATTCTTTCTGAGCAATAATATCATCTAATGTTTGTGTTACCGTGCTAGAGGGTTGCGATGAATAAGATACGCCCTTTAGGTTATAGCGTTCATTAAGCCTCTCTAGTTTATCCTTTAATCTCTCTATCTTTGTATGCATTTTACGATATTGCATTAAGTAAGCCTTGTTATGCTTAAATTCGTTGTCTGTATTCATTTGCTAAACCTCACTTTAAAAGTTGTTTTAACTGAGCGGAAAATTCCGTCCAGTAAGGCATCGCCTGTATTGAAAATAATGAAATTATGCTCCTCTAATAGAGCTTGAAATTCAGCTCTACTAATTATTGACTATTTGTCAATGAACCCTTGATATAAATTTAACCGAGCCAATTTCGGACGGGTTAAGAATTAAATATTTTCCTCTAAAATTATAAGTGTTTTTTTACTGAAAAACGAATTTAATGTATAAGTACCTCATCACCGTTGAACGCTAATTATTTCAAGTATTTATTGAGGTTAGGGGGCTACATGTTTAAATCAACTCAATCGAATTGCAACGATTTTATTTTGCGATGCATGGATTAATATAACTTAAGGCATAGAATGCGTTTATTTCTCTATTTTTGAATGAAAATAGTGGAAATATTAACATGAAATATTTTTGAGTGTAATTGTACTGGATAAGGTTTAAATGTCTTAAAACGTGTTTATTTAGCTCTTGTAATGTTAGTTCTAATCGTCTGTAATTCTAGTAAGCTATGTAATTGTGTTAGTGATTTAAATAAAGGCGTATCTATAAACTGCTTAAAAGATATCCTCAATTTTGGGGAGATCTAGTTGTATTAGTGGATTAAATAACGGCGTGTAAGCAATAAAAAAACATGCTACCAAGTGGCAACATGTAAATAATTAGCAATCATGGTATAATATAACTACCATGTTACTAAGGATCTTAGAATTAAGGTTCTTAGTTATTATCATTTTTTCGTATTTGCTACCGTGGTTCATCGCTACGGTAGTTTTTTTATATCCAGTTAGTTCACTGCCGAATTTTCGACAATGAATTAATTCTCTAGGTATGTCTAGGAACTTAAAAGGGTAGATGCATCTTGATTACTCTTTGTATTCTAGTAAGTCTATATCAGCTAGTAACTTTAAACGTTGAGCAAACTCATAACAAGCATTATTAAATATACGATAAGTTGATTTATGACTGTAGCCAATAATTGACTCAACCTCAATCATCATTTTATTATCTATCAATCTGTATCTTAAAACTTTGGCTTTTAGTGGATCTAGGCTATTAATGCATTGATTAATGTTGTTAAGATAGCCTTGTGCCTTTATTCGTTTTAACTGCGTACTTTCAATATTGTTAATAGGCGATGAGGTAACCTTTAACTTATCGTATCTAATTCCTTGTAATTGATCCTCACTAGCAAGCATCAGCAACTTATCATATTTGACTTTAAAAAAGTATTTTACATTATCAATCGTCTTTTTAATATCTATCTCTTTTTCATCGCCAAGTAACTCACTTAATTCATTCACTTAATATCATCGCCTTTTCAATCATATCTTGTCTTTGTTGTTCAAGTTTCTCTATTCCTTTTTTTGTTACCTCATTATCTGGATGCTCTGATAAGAATAATTTGTACCCAAAAATCAAGTCATTAATTTTATTTAGTTCATCTCTAATTTGTTTCAGTCTCTTAAGCTTTGCTCTTACATTTTCGTTATCTAATTTGCCTTGATGTATTTGTTCATCAATTTTATTTAGTTCATCTCTAATTTGTTCAAGTTTCTTAAGCTCTGCTTTTATTACCTCATTATCTGAAAAATTCTCTAAGAATAATTTGACTTGACGTATTTGTTTATCAATAGGATCTCTTTCTTTTTCTTTTAGCGGAACTTTTCTTTTTCTTTTCTCTTGTGGTTCAGAGGGTAAAAATTCTTTTGCATCTTGTAAATACCTTTCAAAATTATTATGTGAAAGTAATGTACTAAATCTAAGATACTTATTCATCTTATCGTCATCTTTCCATTCATTTACTTTATATTCAATTACATTAACTATATCATCTTTGGTATAACCATCATTCAATAAATCTTTAATATATTGTCTATTAATTTCTGTATTTTTTAAGTCCTTATCAGCTAATTCATTAAACCATTCAATAAATTTTTTATAATCAAATTTATTTGAGTTAATTATATCTGTGTTATTATCTGTGTATTCTCTGGTATTGGTTATGTCATTTTGACTAACTCCATTTACCCAAAATGACATAATCGTTTGGTCATTTTGACTAAACGCTTTTTCAATTTTTTTGAATTCATCATAATCAATCCTATACCATTTTGTTTTATCGAATTTCCTTTTGTTATAGTTACCTGTAATTAATAAGCCTTGATCCTCTAGTGATTTTAATTTCCTTGTTATTGTGCTAGTTGAGATCCACGGAAAGTGTCTTTTCCAATCTGCCACGCTATTGTATACCCACTTATGACCATCACGAATATTATTTGAATGATCTAACCAATAGTCTATCTGTTGTAAGATAATTGCCTTATCTGCATCGCCTAATAATACTGCTAACTTAGGTGATATTACCATCACCGGTTCTTCATTCGTTATTAATTTACTCATGCTTTCATCTCTTTCTAATTAGGTTACTGAGACTATATGCGATGCGTTCTTTTAGTGTTGGTTTTATAATATTGTTGTTTTCCTGTAGTAAGGTTTTATAGTGATTGAGGTATTGCATTTGTTTGTTCTTACTTGATAAATCGGCATCGCTTATTTTTCCAATGTCTTTTATTATCTTGTTGGTTTCATACCACGATGAAATTAAACCGTGTTTTATATACTTGTATAGTGCGATGTAAGCTTGTTCTTTTGTATCATACTGTTTCTTTAACTGGTTAATGTAGGGTATACTTGCATCAGTTAGTTCAATTCTTTGTATCGTGGTTCTTAGTTCCGTTAGTTCTTTGCTTAGCTTTATGAAAGAGTAATAATCATCTTTTGAATTATTGAACTCATCTAGATAATTTCTAATCTCGTTTAATATCTTTTTTACTCATGTTTTTCGCCTCTATTCTTTAAAATAAAAGAGTGTATTTCCAATTAGGTATAATTACACTCAGTTAATAGGTTATGTTGTTTTTTTGAATGAATTCAGTGCGATTTTGAGCAAATAAAGCATTTTAAGCCTTGTTGTTTTGTCTAAATGTTTTTAATCTCTCGCTTGCTTGTTTTCTTTGCTCCTCGGTCATCGTTCTTTTCTTATTGATTGAAACATTACCGCCCTTGATGCATCCATCTATCATGGATAGCACGCCTTTAGTACTGTAGCCTTTTCTATACTGCTTACTTTCATCAAGGTATTTCTCGTATTTTTTAATGTGTTTAGGTACGTCAGTATAGATGTGCCACTGGTCTAATAGTTCATCATAAATTAATATAGTTTCTCTCTCGTCTTTAGTTGGTACATTCCAATTTTGTATATCATTGTTCATTTTGCACCTCCTGTATGGTATAATGAAAAAGCACAAATAAATCGGATGCTTATATTTGTTTGTGATTTATCTGAGGTATATTTATTCTTGAGCTTATTCAGCCACTAACTGAATAGGCTTTTTCTTTTGCTCTCAATCAAAAAAATCACCATTTCTAATTGCTCTTACAATCTCATTAAGAATATATCCGGCACTAACAGACAAGGCAATTAATACGATATATTGAGCGATGTTAAGTGTGTAAGTGATCATTGTTGTTGTACCTCTTTCCACTCATTAAAGTTGGTTGTTAGTTTCCTAATAAGTTTCAATTCTTCTCGTGCTTGAGATCTTATCGGTGCTATTGTTTCCAGTAGGGCATCTTGATTATTGATGAGATAATAACCGTTTTTCTTTGTTCCTCTCACCGCTCCAATAGGTACGCCATACATAAATCTTAAAGTGTTGATAGCATCTCTTAGTTGTCTTTCATTCAATCCAGTTAGTAGTATTAATTGTTTTGTTTTCACTGGATTATCTAAACTAGAGTTACAGACAACGTTAAAAATATCGCTTAATGTCTTGCTTGTTGGTATTCCGTTAATTGTCTCGGTCATTTTTATCACCTCGTATAACTTTCGTACTAAATTGGTCTAACTCGTTTGAGAGTTGCTTTATATAATCGTTTAAAAAGTAGAGGCGGTCTAATTCATCGCTCTTGCTAATGTCTGACTTATTTAAGTTAAAAAGTATTAACTCGCTTATGTCGTTTAATTGGATTGAATAAGTTGCTAATTCATTAGATACGTCATACATGTCTATCTTTTTCATTGTTAAAATCCTCTCTGTATTTCTTTTGATTTCATAAAGTCAATATAACTTTGCTTTCCATATCTTGCCGTACCTAGTGCATAAGATACTGGTAAGCCTTGAGCTTTTAGCTCGTTTACTGTTGCTACGCTTTCGCCTATCCACTTAGCAAAGTCTTTTTGCTTTAAATAAGGGGCTTGTTCTTTTTCGATGCGTTTATCAATCAATTCATTTACTAAGTCTGAACTTAATCTATCTAGCAATGAGGGTACTAATTCCTTAAATTGTTCATCGGTTAAATAAACCTTAATTACTGGCGATGCTTGTTGTACTTGTTGTCTATCTCTTACATATTCCATTGTGAAAACTCCTCTCTAATAGTTCTTGTATTCTTAAGTAAAAGATGCATCCAATTTTGGACAAGTCTTTTTGTTTTTGATTGTTTTAATTTCATCTATTGATGTTTAAGCGGGTTGTTGTTTAGCTTAATTGTTTATATTGCCGGTACTACTCGGATTTTTCCTCCTGTTAGTAAGGCTTTTATTGATTTATAGTCAAGGTCAATATTAATGAATGCTATGACTTTGTTCTCTAGTTCCTTGTATTTTTCCTGTTCTTGTGATGTCAGTAAGTCAAGGGCGGTCTTTGCATCGCCTCTTTGTTTCTTTAATTCTTGAATATTCATTCCAGTAGCAACCTTAATTAATAGCTTGTTGATGTTGCTATAAGCGTATTTACTGGCATGTTTCCAGTTCTTAATGCTATCCATTAGAGTCTTTTTAACTGGCTTTTCTATCGCTCTGTTAATGTTTCTCTTGGTTAGCTCGTCTCTCATCTCATAGAATTGTTTGACTAAGGCAACCTTAAATAATTCAACTTGTGGCGTATTGTCCAAGAATGTAATTAAAAGGGTCGCTTGTTGTTCGTTAAGGTGATAGATCTTTCTAGGTCTACCACGTCCATTTAATTTAGCCATTTCAAATGTCAAAATTCCAAAACGTTCTAAATGTTCTTTCTTGTATCTGATTAACTGATTGACTGCCTTTAAAGAATTTCCTGTATTGGATGCAATCACGTCTGGCGTTGTGTATGGTTGTGCCTTTAGCGTGCTATCACTGTAAAAAACTAAATTAAGCATGTCTAAGCCCCCTCACTCTTTTAAAAGTTCATCAATGGTTACGCCTAAAAGGTCAGAAACTCTTTTTAATTTGCGTACAGGAGCATTATTATTATTCCTCCACGCTCTAATCGTTCCATTACTGAAACCACAAATTCGCTCTATTTTTCTTATTGAGTAACCTTTTTTATTTGCAAGTTTTGAAATACGTTCATAAAGCATTGTATAGTTCCTTTCTGTATCTTTTTTATCTACATTATTGATTTTTGTAGCTATTTATTCTACAATCAAGGCATAGAAAAAATAATTAACACATAAATGTATTAATCATGGTTTTTTATTTTTTGTAGACTTGTTAACTACATACTTAAATATATAGCCTATTTTTCTACATGTCAATAATGTGTAGTTTATTTTTCTTAATATTTTTTGAAAGAGTGAAAAGAATGTCTATATACCAACGAATTAAAGACTTAGCTAATAAGAAAAACATTTCCATTCGTGAATTAGAAAAGCAACTAAACTTTAGTAATGGAGCGGTTAATAAGTGGGGAGAAAAAGCACCGAGTGATAAATTGGAAAAGGTAGCCAATTATTTTGATGTAACTACTGATTATTTACTTGGTAGAACAAGCATAGAAGATAAAAGACCTAGTAGAATTAGAAAATTTCCAGTAAATGAGGAGTATGAAGATGCCCATGCGTATTATAATGAGCGAGCTATCTTGGTTCATACATTTGATACATTATTAGATTTATTAATATTAAATGGTTTTGATATTGACCCTTTTTGTATGAGTGAGTTTGAAGATGCGTATAATCGCTATCAAGAGATTAAAGTTAATTATTCAGGAGCATCAAAGGAAAAAATTGGACGTATATTTTTAGAGTTAATAGATGAAACCATTTCAGCAATCAATAGTAATAGGGGTGATGTTGATAAAGTTTTAAAAGATGTAAAACATTTCAAAGAATTTATGTGGGCAAAATATCTTAAGTATCACCCTAATGATACCGATAATTTTGATCATTTTTTGAGCTAAACTAGGTTTATCCGTTTTTTCGGAAAAAGGTTTTTCGGATTTTTCAGATAAACCTATTAGATCAATGATTTACTCAAGCCATTTTTGGCTCTAGTGCTTTTATCGTCTTACTCATTTTTGAGAAACACGGCAAGTATAGGATGTTAAAAACTTTACGCCCTGTATAATCTCACTGCATAATTCTATGCACTGAGTTTTTAACTTTTTTGTGAAAAACCCTTATTTATAGGTTTCGTACATTTTTGTCCAAAACTTATAAAATCAACGTTTTCAGCAAATACAACATTCTTATTTTTGAGCAAGTTCAAACTTTACGCCTGTAACTCTTAGTCAAAAATGATTAATAGCTCTCTAGCGTGATAGACAGAAATGTCCAACACTAAAAACATAAGTTTTTTTCATTATTCAAGTAGATGCATCGCTTGCATTTAGTTTTTCTCTTTTTCGGGAAAAAGCCTTGTTTATAGGTTTAGCACAAAAATGTGCGAAAGGTAGTAGCAACTTTTTCAAAAGGCAGAAAATTCAGACTTTAAAAGTACTTTCGCTCAAAATTGAGCTAAAGTCCTCAGATATTGAGCATCTTATTCTAGATAATATATTTACTCATCTATTGATATTTAAGCGGGTTGTTAGATTAAATACGAGGATGATTGAACATGGTAAAAATACAAAAATATCTAGATAAAGATGAAAATACACGTTATAAGTTCCGTTATTATGCGGGCGTTGATGAATTGACTGGAAAGCAACGCTATATAAGGCGTCAAGGTTTTACCAGTGAAGAGGATGCAAAGACTGAATTATTAAAGATTGAGTACCTAGTAAAGACTAATCAATACTTTAAAGATGTTAAGAGTGGAAAATTTGGCGATGTCCTAGATGAATGGTTAAGCTTGCATAAAACAAGGGTAAAGCCATCAACTTGGCGTGGTATTGAAAAGCGTGTAAAAAAATACGTCCGTCCATATTTCAATGATATGTATGTAGATAAAATAACCTTGAGGCATTGCCAAGATTTCACTAATAAAGTATCTGATAAAACGCCAAAATCTTATATATATGTAACTGGCATTGTTAAAAATACGCTTGATTATGCTTTAAGACTTGGCATGATTAAAAATAATCCAATGCTTTATGTAATTAAGCCTAAGCCAATGCAACAAGTACAAGATAGTTCTAAGCATGATAATTATTATAATCGTGATGAATTAAAAAAGTTTTTGGATACTGCCAAAGATATAGACTTTAAAAAATATGCGTTGTTTCGTTTGCTTGCTTATTCTGGTATGAGAGTAGGCGAATGCTTAGCTCTAACGTGGCATGACTTAGATATTAAAAATAAAACTGTATCAGTAAGTAAAACAGTTGCTAGAACAGAAAAAGGGCTTGTAATTCAAACACCAAAAACAAAAGCAAGCAATAGAAAAATAAGTCTTGATGATAGGACTATTCAAATATTAAAAGAGTGGCAACTTGAGCAAAGAAAACAGTTATTAATGCTAGGTATTAATGCGATGAATAGTGAACAATTAATATTTAGTAATAATGCGAACACTTTTATAACCAATGCAACAGTAAGAGGGTACATTAAGCAAATATCAAAGAAAGCCGGTATCTATCAAGTAACTACTCATGGTTTTAGGCATACTCATGCTACGTTACTTTTTGCCTCTGGTATGGATATTAAGCAAGTACAAGCTCGATTAGGTCATTCCAAAGTACAGACAACTCTTGATATTTATACTCACACAATGAAAGAAAAGCAAGATGAAATAGGCGATGAATTTGCGAGATATGTTGACCTTTAGACTAGATACAGACTATAAAACAGACTGTCAAGAGTTAGTAAGGTTCAAAATACCGCTATATAAAGGCTTTTGGTGTCTAATAGTGAATTGTGATAAAATATACTGAGTAATTTTATTGACAAGGAAGTTAATGAATGAAGATAAAAGATTTTTTTGAAAAGATAAAGGATGACTTTTTAGCCAATTCTAGAATTTTTGGTTCTTGGTTTAAGAAAAAATGGACAAGATATCAAGGATGGCGATGGTTAACAATAGTCTTTTTAAGTATATTTTTCTTAATTAGTAGTTATGGAGTTTTTTTAGCCAAAAAGACAAATGTTAGAGGGTTAAAATCAGCATTACAAACCTCCACTGAGATTTATGATTATAAAGGACAAAAAGCAGGAGCATTATATTCACAAAAAGGGACATGGGTACCTCTTGATAAGATATCTGATAATGTTCAAAATGCTGTCTTATCTACGGAAGATCGTAATTTCTACCATGAGTACGGTTTCTCTATTACTGGTATTGGAAGAGCTGCTCTTTTATATGCTAAAAACAAGATTTTACACAGAGATTATATAAGTGGCGGTGGTAGTACACTAACGCAACAACTTGTAAAAAATGCATTTCTTTCTCAAGAACAGACATTTTCAAGAAAAATTAAAGAAATATTTATTGCTATGCAGGTAGAGAATGATTATTCAAAGAAAGATATTTTAGCGATGTATTTAAATAACGCTTATTTTGGAAATGGTGTTTGGGGAGTAGAGGATGCAGCTGAGAAATATTTTGGTGTACATGCTAGTGAATTAAGTGTGCCACAAGCAGCTACCTTAGCAGGTATGTTAAAGAGTCCAACAGCTTATAATCCAATAGATCATCCCCAAGCTTCAAGAGATAGAAGAAATGTAGTTTTGGGATTGATGGAGGATAATAAAAAGTTAAGCGCAGAACAAGTTAGTCAGTATCAAGCAACTCCAATGACAACAAATGATAACTATCAATATACATCTAGTTATAGATATCCATATTATTTTGATGCAGTTATTAACGAGGCGATGAATAGATATGGATTAAGCGAAACAGATATTATGAATAGAGGATATAAAATATATACATCCTTGAATCAAAATTATCAAAATGAAATGCAAGATGATTTTGCTGACAGTAGTTTATTCCCATATAATGCAGAAGATGGAACTAAAGCACAAGGGGCATCTATTGCTATTAATCCTCAAAATGGGGGTGTAGCTGCAGTTGTAGGTGGAAGAGAAGGAACTCATGTATTTAGAGGGTATAATCGTGGTACACAATTAGTAAGATCGCCAGGATCAACGATAAAACCTCTAGCTGTATATACCCCAGCTCTTCAGTCAGGATATCATTATGATACTGATGTAAAAGATGAATTAAAGGCATATGGTAAAGATAAGTATAAGCCTCATAACTGGAATGACGTGTACTCTGGAGAAATTCCTATGTACCAGGCCCTAGCTGAAAGTAAAAATACTTCTGCTGTATGGCTATTAAATAAAATTGGAGTTTCTAAAGGTTATAAGTCTGTCGAAAAATTTGGAATAAAGTTAACTTCAGATGACGAAAATCTAAGTTTAGCATTAGGTGGCTTGAAGAAGGGAGTTTCACCTTATCAAATGGCCAATGCTTATACAGCCTTTGCAAATGGAGGAAAATTATATACTGCACATTTTATTACAAAGATAGTCGATGCACAGGGCAAAGTGATTGTGGATAATACAGAGAATGATTCTAAAAAAATAATGACTAAAAAAATTGCCAATGAGATGACTAGTATGATGATGGATGTATATAGGACAGGTGGAACAGGTCAATCTGCTAGTCCAAGTGGATATACGATTGCTGGGAAAACTGGTTCTACCGAAAGTTTAACAGCATCTAATAGTTCAAATGAAAATGATCATTGGTATATAGGATATACACCTGATGTAGTAGTAGCAACTTGGGTAGGCTTTGATTCTACTAAGTATTCGTTAAGTGAAGAAGGCATTAGAGGTGGAGCAAGTCTATTTAAGAATGAAATGGAAGGTATTTTGCCTCATACTGCTGGAAATACGTTTACTGTTAAACCAGCTTCAACTATGGTAGCCCAAGAAAGTGGGGCTTCTTCAAGTTCATCAAATGTATGGGATACATTTAGAAAAGCAGGTGAAACATTAGATGATTCATTCTCTAAATCAGCATCTGATTGGGGAAGTAAGGCTTCATCTTTGTTTGATCAAGGAAAACAAAAATTACAAGAATGGTTTGGACAATAAGAATATATGTTAAAATAAGAATATAAAGATTTTGGAGGAATTATTATGATAAATGTTTATGATACAGCTAATCAATTAGAAAAAGATTTACGTGAATCACAAGAATACAAAGATTTGCAAGCAGTTGTTGCTAAAGTTAAGGCAGATGATGCTACTTTTGCAGTTTATAAGAAGTTAAGAGAAGCACAAAAAACTTTACAAGAACAACAAATGCAAGGAACGCTTGACGAAAAAGTGATGAAATCATTACAAGAAATTAGTCAAGAAGCTTCTCAATATCCACTAATGATGGAATTGATGGAAAAAGAACGTGCCATCAGTGTTTTGATTGATGATTTGAATAAGATAATTTTTAAACCTTTAAGTGAAGTATATGATATAGAAGGTTAAGATTTAACTCCCATGGAAGCACAGAGTTGCTTAACTGGGAGTTTTTATTTTAAAATAAGTTTTAGAGAAACATTAAGTGTGAGGAAAAGTAGGAATGGAAGAAAAAAAGTTATTAGATTTTTCAATAAATGAAAATATGGATATTTTTGTTTTGATTAAAAGTGCTGAAGTAAGAGTAGCGAAAAACGGAAAAAAGTTTATTGCCTTTAATTTTGCTGATAAATCAGGTGAAATAAGTGCTAAATTCTGGAATGCAACTGAAAAAGAAATCGAAGAATTTAAAGAAGGAAAAGTTGTCAGATTAAAAGGAAAAAGAGAGAATTATCAAGATAATCCGCAAATTAAGATATTTAATTTAAGAATTGCTACAGAAAATGAACCTAACAAACCTGAATATTATTTACAAACTGCACCAGAATCAATTAAAAAAATTGAAGAAGAAATTAACAATACATTTTTTGAAATTACTAATCCTAAATGGAATAGAATAGTGAGATATTTGCTAAATAAATATCATGATAGTTTCTTTTCATTTCCTGCGGCTAAGAAAAATCACCATGCTTTTTCTGGAGGATTAGCATTTCATACAGTATCTATGTTGAGGTTAGCCAAAGCAATTGCCAAGGAATATGATGTATTAAATGAGTCATTGTTATATGCAGGAGTTCTTCTTCATGACTTGGGGAAAGTAAAAGAATTATCTGGACCGATAGCGACTAAATATACACTAGAAGGTAACATGATAGGGCATATTGTAATTGTTGACGAAGAAATTGTAAAAGCGTGTGAGATATTGCAGATAGATTATAATAGCGAAGAAGTAATTTTGCTAAGGCATATGATATTATCACACCATGGTTTGTTAGAATATGGGTCACCGGTCAGACCACATATTATGGAAGCTGAAGTATTACATCAAATCGATCAACTTGATGCATCGATTCAAATGATGAAGAGTTCGTTAAGTCATACAGAATTTGGTGAATTTTCTGAGCGTATTTTTGGTCTTGATGGTCGTAATTTCTACAAACCTAAAGAATAAAAATATCAAGTAGATATTATTTTATTAGAAAATAAAAAGGCACATAGTCGAAATTGACTTGTGCCTTTTGTTCTATTTAGAACTAGAAGAACTACCTAAGTAGCTAGATAAAATATTTTGTAAATTTTTATCTTTAATAGATACATTACCCTTCTTTAGAACCTTAGATACAACTGTTTGTAGAGTTGTAGAATCACTCATCTTAGAATCGATGATTTGTGATTTTAATTCAGAAGTATGATCTGACATTTTACCTTTGCCAGGGTTCTTAATAGAATAAATTACATGGTAACCATATTCTGTTTTTACAGGTTCAGTTGTAAATGATCCTTGCTTTAATCCAAAAGCAGCTTTCTTAAAAGTACTATCTAATGAAGTATCTGTGTTGTCAAAAGCAGCTAATTTACCACCATCGTTCTTAGTAGAAGAGTCAGTAGAATACTTCTTAGCTAATTTCTTAAAGTTAGCGTAACTTCCATCTTCTTTTAATTTATTAATGATGTCTTCAGCAGTACTTTTCTTTGATACTAAAATATGAGCTACTGTAACTTTAGGCTCATATTCTTTCCATTGAGCTTTTAATTGTTTATTAGTGATTTTTGTATTATCTTTTACAGCTTCTTTTAAAAGTAAGTTAGAACGAATTTCTTGTTTGAAACTAGATTTAGTCATGTCATTTTGTGCTAAAACAGAATCAAAAGAAGAACCATATTGTTTTTTGTAAGTATTATATTGTTCATTAACTTTTTTGTCAGAAACTTTTGAACCATATTCTTTTTCAAGAACTTTATTTAAAATCATTTGTTGAAGAACTTGCTTACCAGAAGAAGTTTTCTTCATACTACTATAGTATTCACTTTCAGTAATCTTTCCGCCAGATGTTGTAGCTACTGTCTTTGAACAAGCAGCAAGACCGAAAGTTAAAACAATACCAGATATGGCAACTAACCATTTCTTTTTCATGATAAATATACACATCCATTCAATTAATTTAAATTAACGATAATAACTATACCATAGATATTGAAATGATAGTAAAAAAAACTAAATCTTACAAAAAAATAAAAGAAAAAGTCTAAAAATCAAAAACTATCTAAAGTTTTATTAACTTCTTGAGAAAAATCGTCAATTTCAGTTAATAAATTTTCAATAGTATCAGAAGATTCACTAACCTGATCTAATAGTTGCATTACATTAAATAAGACTTTCTTTGAAGCAAAAGAAACTTGTGAAAGTTCTTTAGATAAGGTTTCATAGTAATCTTTATAGATAAGAAATTCATTTTTAAGAGCTTTTTTATTGTAATAAGCTAATCCAACAACACCTAGAGTAATTGGAATAATAAGTTTTCTTTTTTTCATAGATTATTTCTCAACCTTAGAAGAAATTTGATTAGCAATTTCTTGAAGTTTTTTACTATCATATTTTGAAGAATTATCATCAAATCTAAGGCCGAATCCTTCTTTTTTACTATAACGAGGAATCAAATGTATATGTGAATGGAACACAGATTGATAAGCAACTTCACCGTTATTATTAAGGATGTTAAGACCTAAAACATTAGGATTAGAATTTTTAATAGCTCTGGCAAGCATTGGAATACGACTAAAAACTTTAGCAGCTAAATCTGTATCGTATTCATAAATATTAGCTACATGTTTTTTTGGAACTACCAAAGTATGTCCAGGAGTAACTTGTGAAATATCTAGGAAAGCTAATACTTCATCATCTTCATAGACTTTTGTGCTAGGAATTTCACCAGCAATGATTTTACAAAAAATGCAATCTTCCATAAATTTCTACCTTCTTTCAAGTTAATCTATCTACAATTATACACCTATTGGGCGATTACTAGACATAATTTTTAACTGCTGCTAAGATGATATTAAATTAAGAAATAGAAGGAATGTAGAATGACGTTAAAGGTTAAGAATTTAGTAGGTGGTTATTCCCAAATACCAGTGTTAAAAGGGATTGATTTTAGTGTTAATAATGGCGAATTGGTGGGCTTGATTGGTCTGAATGGTGCTGGAAAGTCAACGACAATTAATCATATTATAGGGTTATTACATGCTATGAAGGGTTCAATTGAGATAGATGGGATAACCATTGATGAAGATGCACAAGCATATAAGAGTAAGATTGCTTATATTCCGGAAACGCCCATTTTATATGATGAATTAACGTTAAAGGAACATATAGAATTGACGATACTGGCATATAATTTAGATAAAGATGAAGCTTGGAAAAAGGCCAATGAGCTATTGGAAATATTTAGGTTACAGAATAAATTGGACTGGTTTCCGGCCAACTTTTCAAAGGGTATGAAACAAAAGGTAATGATCGTGTGTGCCTTCATTACTAAGGCTAAGCTCTTTATTATTGATGAGCCGTTTTTGGGATTGGATCCATTGGCTACAGATGATCTATTAAAGCTCATAGATGACGTTAAAAAGGAAGGATCAGCTGTGTTAATGTCTACGCACGTACTAGGAACGGCCCAAGAGTACTGCGATCGATTTGTAATGATCAATCATGGAGAATTGAAGGCAAGTGGGACATTGGAAGAATTACGAGCTCAATTTAATAAGCAAGATGCTTCTCTTTCTGAGATTTATTTGAGTTTGACTAAAGGGGAAAAGGCCAATGAATAATCTATGGAAGAAGCGATTAAACCTGTATCTAAAGAGAATGATCAAGTACTATCGCTATGTATTCAACGATCATTTTGTAATTGCGTTACTCTTTTTACTGGGTGGAATAAGCTACACATACTCTAATTTCATAAAGTCCTTAAATGTAGATCTATCGTACCCATGGGCCAAGCCGGTAGTAATCATTGTCTTGCTTGTGATGTTGCAGTTTGGAAAGGTAGGGACATTAATTGATGAGCCTGATAAAGTGTTCCTTTTGCCACAAGAAAAGGGTATGAGAGAGTATTTGATGAAAGCACAAAAGCGAGCTTGGGTGTCAAACAGCGTTATTCAAATCGTTGTCTGGATCGTTTTACTGCCTTTCATTTACTACGGTGTCCATTTAAACTTAGTAGAAAGCATAATCCTATTATTAAGTCAGGTAGCTTTAAAGGTTGCCCAGGTAAACTTATTCTTTATCCGAGCCTTTGAAGCGAAGTATCAAGCAAGCAAATATAATCTTATCTTTAATTATGTGGTACCTTTAATCGTTTATATGCTTGGCTTGTATGTATCCATATATTTCGCATTGGGGATTACCGTTGGACTAATTCTGTATTTGAAATCATTGCCTAAAAATAAAATCATTCAGTGGAATTATTTGATAGACGTAGAAAAACTAAGACTGATGAGAAAATACAGTTTCTTCAATCTATTTACAGATGTTCCCCAAATAAAGAAGAAAGCTAAGCGCAGAAAGTATCTAGACTGGCTCATACCTAAGTTTAAAAACGTATATGGCTACCTATTCATTAGAGCAATCATCCGAAATGGTGAATATAGTGGCCTGTATATACGCCTAACCGTTATCGAGTTCATTGTCCTACTCTTTATCCCTAAATTCTGGCTTAGCCTGGTAATAGGAATGTTGTTCATCTACCTAATAGGTTTCCAAATGTTACCACTATACAAGTACTTTGACGATAATGTATTCGTGCAGCTATATCCACTTGAAACCAACAGTAAAGGCAAAGAATTCAAAAGCATCCTATTAGCTTTATTGATAATCAATGCCCTTATATCAGCCATAGCCGTATATATCGCTATCCAAAACATACTACTCTCAGGAGCCTTCCTTGCCCTTGTATTAGTCGAAAGTATCCTGTTTGTTTATGGATATGCAAATTTAAGGTTAGAAAAATCTTGACACTTAATAGATATATTTGTAGACTTAGTTTAGTTAGCACTAAATGCGAGGAGTAAGTCATTATGAATCTTAATTTAGAAAATGGATGGCAAATCCTCCCAATCGGTGGTGACACAGATACAGCATATATGGGAATAAAAAGTGATCAAAAAGTATTTTTAAAACGAAATACCTCTCCTTTTTTAGCAGCATTGTCTTTGGAAGAAATAGCACCTAGACTAATATGGACGAAGAGGATTTCAACAGGTGATACTTTGACTGCTCAAGAGTGGTTAAATGGTAGATCTTTATATAGGAGTGAAATGGGACAAAAATCGGTATCTGATTTATTATATAAAGTTCACCATACTCCTGTACTTAAAAAAATGTTAATTCAAGTTGGTGGGAAAGTAGTTACGCCAATTGATTTAGTGAGAAAATACTTTGAAGGACTTCCTGATGATTTAAATCAGCATCCGTTATTGAATAAAGTAGCAAATTATCTAAAGGATAATCAGCCTGATTTAAAGTCTGACTTTTATGAAGTATGTCATGGAGATTTAAATCATAAAAACTGGTTGTTGTCAGATAAAGAAAAGCTTTATTTAGTGGATTGGGAATCAGCTAGAATTGCTGATCCAGCTAGTGATCTTAGTATGTTAATGTGTCAATATGTCCCACGTAAAAATTGGGAGCAATGGTTACGTCAGTATGGTTTAGAAGTGAATAGAGATTTATGGTATCGAATTTACTGGTATTCATTGATAAATTTATTGCTCGATGTTAAATACTATCATCAACGTGGTCGTTTCACAGAAATGAACCAAGACATATTAAAAATATCGGAATTAATTAATGAACTTAATTTTTAAAATGTAGAATTGTTGAGATAGAGGAAGTTAGTACATTAACCCCTCTATCTTTTATTTTTTGTAGGAGGACTAGTATTGCGATTAAGAAATAAACCCTGGGCTAAGCCTTTGATTGAAGAAAATCCAGATTTTGTAGTAACAGAACCAACAAAATTAAAAGGAAAATGGCATACACGTTTTCAAAATAATAATCCAATTTTTGTCGAAATAGGAATGGGGAAAGGTCGTTTTATTGTTGAAATGGCCAAAAAGAATCCAGAAAAGAATTACATTGGATTAGAATTACAGACAGTTGCTGTAGGAATTGCCTTGAAGAAACAGTTAGAAGAGAAACTACCTAATCTTCAGTTAATATGTGCTAATGGTAGTGGCTTAGGAGAATATTTTGAAAAAGGTGAAATTGCAGGTATCTATTTGAATTTCTCTGATCCTTGGCCTAAGAAACGTCAAACTAAAAGAAGATTGACTTACAAAACTTTTCTCGAACAATATAAAGAGATATTAGATTCAAATGGACATATTGAATTTAAAACTGATAACCAAGGATTGTTTGAATATTCTTTAGTTAGCATGAATAATTTTGGAATGAAATTTGACGGAGTTTGGTTGGACTTACATTCATCTCCTGAGGCTGAAGATAATGTAATGACAGAATATGAGGAAAAATTTAGTAAAAAAGGGCAACCAATTTTTAAATTAGAAGCCCATTTCTAAGCTGATAATATGTGAATCAATAATTTTTCCGGTTTTTGCATCTGCAGTAAAGGTATAATTAATGGTTTTTCCTGAAGGATCAATACATTTTACACCACCAGCATAAGTTAATGGTTGATTAAATTGATAATTTTGACGAGGATATACGTGAATCCAGGAATCTTTGACTATATACTGTTTGGAAAATTCGTCTCTTATCTTTGATAAGACAATCTCGCTATTTTTGATATACTTCCTTTTTAAATAGAAGATGAGCAAAAATAACGGACAAAAGACAATAAGCAGAGCAAAAAGCAATTGTAAGTTCAGTTTTTTCACAGTCATCAATCCTTTCAAACTAACTATAGTAATATCAAATATTTGATGAATAAGCAATATATTTTACTTATTATTTTTTTAAGTTATAATTAAGGCATAATTAATTACAAAAAGTAAGGAAGTGTCTGTAATGGAACAATTGGCAAAAATGAATAAACAAGAACTAGAAGAAAAATTAGCAGAGGGAAAATACGTACTATTTTTCACAGCTGATTGGTGTCCTGATTGTCGTTTTATAAAACCAGCTATGCCTGAAATTGAAGAAGAATTTTCAGATTTTAACTTTATTCAAGTTGATAGAGACGAAAATATTGATTTATGTCAAGAATTAGATGTATATGGAATTCCAAGCTTCATTGTTTATGAAGATGGAAAAGAAGTAGATCGTTTTGTAAATAAAGATAGAAAGACTAAGAAAGAAGTAGAAAATTTCTTAAAAGCGATCTAAAATTTTAATAAAGGAGAAAAGAATCAGATGTTTATTGCTAGTTATAATCCTAAAAGTATAGGTGATGTATTGGTTGTTGTTCTAAGACCTGATACAATCCAACAAAAATCAGAAAAAAAGGGAAATGTTGTAAGAATTTTTGACGCTGAGAGTAATACAACATTAGGATATAACTTTTTTGGTATTTCAACTGTGTTGGCGGACCTACAAGGACATGGAGAGGAAAAATTAAATCAAGAACAAGTGGATAAGTTGAATAAATTACTTGAAGAAAATGATTTTGATCCAGAATTAATTTTAGATGCTAATCCAAAATTTGTTGTAGGGTACGTAGAAAGTATGAAAGAACATCCTGATTCTGATCACTTACACATTACCAAAGTAAAAGTTGATAATGATCAAGAATTGCAAATTGTATGTGGCGCTCCAAATATAGACGAAGGACAAAAGGTTGTAGTGGCTAAAGTAGGAGCAATGATGCCAAATGGTGCTATGATTTTTCCTGGGAAATTACGTGGTGTAGAAAGTATGGGAATGATTTGTTCTGCTAGAGAATTAGAGTTACCTAATGCACCACAAAAGAGAGGAATTTTGGTTTTACCTGAAACCGATGCTTTTGAAGTAGGAAAAGAGTTTAATTTTGTAAAAGGTGCAGAATTATTTACAAATAAAGCGTAATAATATGATAGAATGGGCTAGTATTCAAATTTATTTTGAAATATTAGCCTATTTTTTATAGGAAAATAAAGAATTTAGATAGGATGAGATAGAATGGAACATTATGATGGACCAGCTTTTTTTCGTAGACAAGGTCGATCAAGTAATATAGATGAAAATAGTGCAAAAAAAAGTTCAAATGTTTCTTCTACATCTTCTTTTAAGAAAGCTAGTCATAAATTTGAAGGAAGAAATATTAGACGTCAAAGAGCTTTTGTGCGAACAAGCACAACTTTGGACAGTTATAGAACACGTTCATTTCGCCCTACATATGTACCACCTTCATCTATTAGGTTTACTAACAAGAATGACAAAGAAAAATATAGTAAGTTAGTAGCAAAATTGAGATTAAAATTTAATAATTTATGGTTATTCACGGATGATTTTCAAGAGTCTAAAGATATTGTAGATGATAATATCTTTGAAGAAAATAATCTCCAACAAATTGAAGATAAAAATGAATTACCTGAAGATGAATTAGAAACACCAGCAGATAGTAAGTTAACTGAAGAAATAAATGATGACAATGCAGATGACAATATTAAAGTTAATAAAGAACAAGAAATTAGCGAACCTACTGATGATGAAGAGAATCAAGGAAATGAGGAGACAGAAGATATAAATAGTAACGAGATAGAAGTTTCAGAAGATTCTATGGAACAAAATGATATTGATACTATTTCTTCAGAAGAAAGTGACGACAATAGTATGGATACAGTAATTCCTTACGAAACAGCTAGAAATTATCATCATGAAGAAATTGAAAAAACTGTAGAACTTAAGCAGCAAGATGATAATGCTCCTAAGAAGAAAGCATTAGATCGTTCTTTAGATGAAATTATGCAAGAAGAAAAGAATGATATGCAAAGTCACTTATCCTTATTTAATCAGTCGCAAAAAGGTGACAATAAGGAAAATTTAATGTATAAATTCCCGGAAATGTCATTACTACCAGATCCTGTAATTAATGATGAAGATGAGATGGATGAATGGGTGTTACAAGAAGTAGATATTCTAAATGAGACTTTAGAGGCTTTTCATGTTAAAGCTGAAGTTACTAATTGGACTATTGGCCCAACAGTTACTCAATTTGAAGTAACGTTAAATAGGGGAGTTAAAGTTAATAAAATTACAAATTTGACAGATGACTTAAAATTAGCTTTAGCAGCTAAAGATATTAGAATAGAAGCACCAATTCCCGGAAAACGAAGTGTGGGAATTGAGATACCAAATAAAAAGTCACGTCCAGTTATGTTATCAGAAGTCTTAAATTCTAAAGTCTTCAAAGAAGCAACCTCACCTTTAACTGTAGCGTTAGGTGTAGACTTATTTGGACAACCCCAAGTTACAAATATAGCTAAAATGCCACACGGTTTGATTGCGGGGGCAACAGGTTCGGGGAAATCAGTATTTATCAATAGTATGTTAGTATCTTTATTATATAAAGCAACACCGGCAGAGCTAAAACTGCTACTGATTGATCCTAAAGCTGTTGAAATGGCTCCATATCATGATATTCCACACTTATTGGCCCCTGTTGTATCTGATCCTCAAGCAGCTACGGCATCATTAAAATGGGCAGTTAATGAAATGGAAGAACGATTTGAACGTTTAGCGGCTGCAGGAGCTAAAAATATAGAATCGTACAATGAAAAAGCTGAAGAAAACGGAGATTATGGATTAAAAATGCCATATATTGTCATCGTTATAGATGAGTTGGCAGATTTAATGATGGTCGCTTCTTCTGAAGTTCAAGATTATATTATAAGAATTACACAAAAAGCGCGTGCAGCGGGGATACATATGATAATTGCAACGCAACGTCCAAGTGTAGATGTTATAACTGGTGTTATTAAAAGTAATATACCTACTAGAATTGCTTTTATGGTATCTAGTCAAGTTGATTCAAGGACGATTCTAGATTCGTCTGGAGCAGAAAGATTACTTGGTAGAGGAGACATGTTGTATTTAGGAAATGGTGAAAGTCAAGCAAGACGTATTCAAGGAACGTACGTTGAGGATGAAATAGAAAAGATTACAGACTTTATCCGAGAACAAGGAACTCCGACATATGCTTTTAATCCAGATAAGTTAAAAGTTATAGAGACACAGACTGAAAATGAAGATGATCTAATGCCTGAAATTTTAGAATATATCGTTAATGAAGATGGAATTTCTATATCTAAGCTTCAAAGAGTATTTTCAATAGGCTATAATAGAGCTGCAAAAATTATTGATGATTTGGAAAGTAAACAATACATTTCGTCTGCGAAGGGGTCTAAACCTAGAGACGTATATTTAACTCCTGAAAAACTTGAAAAAATGAAGGAAATAAATTAAGTCTAAATAATAAAAATAATTATATTTATGGTATCATTGAAATGATCGGAAGTTAGAAAAGAGGAAACGTAGATTATGAATAGTGAACAAACATATTTTTTTGTAGGAATTAAAGGAACTGGAATGAGCTCTTTAGCTTTAATTTTACATGATAAAGGATATAAGGTTCTAGGATCTGACATTGATAAGTATACTTTCACACAAAGAGGCTTAGAGAATGCTGGAATAAAAATTTTACCATTTGATGAAGATAATATTAAGGAAGATATGATCGTAGTTGCTGGTAATGCATTTGGTGATGATCAAGTAGAAATTAAAAAAGCTCATGATATGGGATTGACAGTACAAACATACCCAGAAACAGTAGAACAAATTATTGAAGAAACAACAAGTATAGGTGTTGCTGGTGCACATGGTAAAACAAGTACATCAGGTTTACTAGCTCATGTATTAAGCGGAGTATCACCAACAAGCTATTTAGTTGGCGATGGTTCTGGTAAGGGAACTCCTAATGCACGTTTCTTCGTTTTTGAAGCAGATGAATATCGTCGTCATTTCGTTGCATATCACCCAGATTATGCGATTATGACTAATATTGATTTTGATCATCCAGATTATTTCACAGACATTGATGATGTTAGAGATGCATTTGAAACATTGGCTATGCAAACTAAAAAAGGAATTTTTGTATGGGGCGAGGATGAAAACTTGCGTAAACTTAATGCAAAAGTTCCAGTGCATTATTATGGTACTAAGTCGGATGATGATTTTAGAGCTGAAAACATTAAACGTACAACAAAGGGTTCTAATTTTGATGTTTATTTCCATGATGAATTTATTGGAAATTATGATATTCCAATGTTTGGGGAACACAATGTTTTAAATAGTTTAGCTGTAATTGCTGTTTCATATATGGAAAAAGTAGATCAACAAGAAATTGCTAAAGAATTGTTAACATTTAAGGGTGTTAAGAGACGTTTTACGGAAAAACGTGTGGCAGATATGGTGATTATTGATGATTATGCACATCATCCAGCAGAAATAAAAGCAACAATAGATGCAGCTCGTCAACAATATCCAGATAAGAAGATAATAGCAGTATTCCAACCACATACTTTTAGTAGAACAATTGCGTTAATGGATGAATTTGCTGAAAGTTTAAGTTTAGCAGATAAAGTTTACTTAACTGATATCTTTAGTTCTATTAGAGAACATGATGGAAAAGTTTCTTCTGAAGATTTAGGTAAGAAAATTAGTAAAGGTGGAGAGGTTCTAAAATTAGATAATATGTCCCCTCTACTAGATTTCCATGACGATGTTGTTATTTTTATGGGAGCAGGAGATATTCAAAAATATGAACATGCATATGAAGATTTGCTAAGTAATTTGAGCTTAAAAAATAACTAGTTATTAAAAGATCATTCTAAAAAATATCAAAACAGACGCCTGTCTAATTAATTGTTAAAAAAATCTACATGTGGTATGATATATCTAAGAAAACGTGGAGGTGTTGTCATGTCTGAAGATGTGCATAGGCGCGGTAAAACAATTGATGAGATAAAAGAAGGAGATTCTTTAACTGTTACTGAAAGTATAAGCGATAGAGATCTGTTATTATATTTAGGTATTACAAACGATAATAATCCTCTATATATTCAACATGATTATGCAAGAGATACTGAGTATCAAAAGCCAATCGTTCCACCAGTATTACTTACAGGTATTATTACAAGTTCAATTTCTAAAGTTTTACCGGGACCAGGTAGTGATGTAGTTAATTTATCAACTAATTTTATCCTTCCCGTCTATCATGATGAGATGGTAACATTTAGTTTTGAAGTTATTAAAGTTGATAGCATGAAAGAAGTTATTACGATTTCTGTTGAAGGTGAAAATGAAGATGGAGATCGTGTTATTGATGCAGTGGTGATTGTAAAACCACCTAAGATTTTTTAACACTTTAGACTATGAGAGGATTTGATATTAAGAATGAATAATAATGAGATTTATGGAAATCAAGCTGGACTAAATAGTTTTATGGCTAAGATGTATGGCTTTATGGCTGGTGCAGTTGCAATTTCTGCTGTCACAGCTTATCTGATTTCTAATGTATATCAGGTACAAGCCTTAACTTTTTTTGCTAATAATCGTTGGGCTGTATGGGGAATTTTGATTTTGCAAGTTGTTTTAGTTATGTCTATGTCTTTTAAAGCTGACAGATCTCCAGCTATGTCCTTAACGGGATTGGGATTATATTCAGTATTAGAAGGATTATTTTTTGGTTTAATTGTTCAAGTTTATTCAAGTCAAGATGTAACTATGGCATTTGTTTCAGCAACAGTTATGTTTATAGTTTTAGCTTTGATGGGAACAAATACTAAGAAAGATTTGTCAGGAATAGGTCGTCAAGCAATGGCTGCTTTGATAGCTTTAATTATTGTAATGATAATTAATATTTTCCTAAAAAGTTCAATTATAACTTTAGTATTTTCATTTATAGGTGTTATTATCTTTGCTGCTTTAATCGCTTGGGATTCACAAAGATTCCGTCAAATGTACATTCAATATGGAAATCAAGTTAATGCAACAAATTTAGCAATTATGGGCGCGTTACAATTATATTTAGACTTCGTAAATTTATTTATACAATTATTAAATATTTTTACTGGTTTAGGTGGAAACAAAGATTAATATTTCAGGCTTGGGATTTTTCCCAAGTCTTTTTTTATTTAATGGTTGTATAATATTTAGGACTGATAATGTAAAATTTTTTTGCATTACGGTCCTTCTTTTATTTTCTCCATTTTTACGGCAAAATAAAAGAGATGGCCCACAACGCCAATCTAATTAAAGAAAGGACA